>Ga0226835_1000307_pt1 | contig 67733 bp, 53 predicted proteins | sample LAC_MetaG_1_FD_163627 | JGI IMG/M metagenome (GOLD analysis project Ga0226835, IMG submission 163627) | Anaerobic ammonium oxidizing microbial communities from anammox membrane bioreactor (MBR) in UC Berkley, California, United States -... | ecosystem: Engineered > Bioreactor > Anaerobic >...
AGAAGTCGCCGACCGCCACGTCGCCCGGCGCCACGTTTCCCGAGATGTCAAGAGCGATTTCGTGGCTTTGGAAACCGAAGTTGCCCGTTGGGATGAGGCGGTTTTCAAACACAACGATCTTGTTTCGCGGACCGCCTGGCGGGCAATCGTTCACCGCACCGATCACGTCGAGGTCGCCGTCGTTGTCCACATCGACGACGGCCAGCCCCCGCATCGGCGAACCTGGTACAATCCAGAACTCCGGGTCGTGGTTCCATTCGCCGATTCCCAAGCTCTTGAAGACGTACATCACTCCACCGCTGCCGAAGAGCGCGAGAACCACGATGTCATCACCGAGCCCGTTGGTGACATCTGCGAACGCCACCTCTGTAGCGAATGCGCCGGGGATGTTGGCTGCCCAGTGCGGCACAAGGGCGTTGTCCGGGTCGGATTGCCAAGTGCCCGTGTTCCGGAAGACGCGGATCAGCCCGCCTGCAACTTCGCTGCCGCACGCGAGCAGATCCCACCCGGTTCCGACGACCGCCAGTTCCGGGTAGCCGTCCTGGCCCGGGTTCCCCTCTGCGTCCAGAATGTCTGCCACTGCCATGCCGTAGGGGTACGTGACGAAGGCGTCGAAGCTGACCGCCGGCTTGAACAGCGGCACCGGCTCCGTCTGCCCCGACGCCGGATCGGACGCCGAGAGCACGCACACCATCGCTGCCAGAACCGCCACCACCCTAACCCCCCCCCGAACGGATTCCCGTCAGAATCCCCTTCACGAAGCCCGTCGTTCCGGTCGCTGCCATCGCTGTTCTCCTGATGTCCGGTGCGCGTCCACCGACCCGGCCCGCCGCGGAGGCGAGCCGGGCACGAGCGGCCCACGGGATCAGTATGCCAGAGACGCCGACGCGCGCCAAGCCGAAAGATCGAAAAACCGCGTGTCGATGAGCGGCTGGCCCACGCTTATGTCCACCGCAGTCCGTCGCGACGTCACCAGACGAAGCGCATGCGTCCGAAGTCCGGCACCGGGGCGCGCCTCTCCCAACTGACGGCCGGGAAATAGACGAAGAACGCCTTGCCGATGAGCAGGTCGCGGGGCACCACGCCCGGCGTCGGGTCGAACTCGGCCGCGACCCACGGGTCCGGCGTGTCCCAGAGCCGCCCGTCGAGGCTGGAGGCGGCGTTGTCGCCGCAGGCGAAGAACTGGTGCGGGCCGAGGACGCACGGCTGCGCGGGGTGGGTGCCCAGCGCGGGCTGCCCGTCGCGCACGTGCGTGCCCCGTGCGCTGTGCCGCCGGTCATAGGCCGACGCCTGGTAGTGCACGTCGCGGTCGAGGCGGACGCGGTACAGCGTGACGGGCGAGCCTGCGAACTCGAGCCGCACGCGGGGGGGGGCAAAGAGCCGGTGGTCGGCCAGCACGTTGCCGCTGCGCTGCGGGCGCATCACCTCCCCGAACGGACGACCCGTCGCGTGCGCGATGCGCAGCGCGGGCGACCAGGCGTACTCGCCCATGGCCACGCGCCGCCCCTCGTGCCAGACCTGCACGCTCTGATCGACGAACCAAAACTCGAGGTTCGTGACCTCGCCGGCGGGCAGGGCGCGCGGCAGCCGGCCCGCGCCGATCTCGCGCCAGGACTCGGCCGCGTCCGACGACGCCTCGGGACGCATCCGCAGCGTGATGCGCTCGCCCTCGACCTCGGCTCGGAACTCGTGCCCGCGGGCGGTCAGCACGGCCGCGACGCTCGGGCCGTCGCGCAGGGGCCGCACGCCGAACGCCACGCGCAGGTCGGAGACCGGGAAGAGCGCCATCCCCTGGTTGACGTCGAACCGCCCGCCGAACGGGTTGGGGCCGAGCGGATCGATCTCGTTGTAGGGGTAGCGGTCGGTGACGGGCCAGTTCTCGTGGTCCCAGCGCAGCACGGCCGGGCCTGCGCCCGAGTAGACGTACTCGTGCCGATCCTCGATCTGCCAGGCGGCGTCGGCTTCGCCCTCCGGCGTCGCGCCGAGCCAAGGGGCGCGGAACCAGCGGCGCAGGTCGCGCTCGGGACGCAGCGGCGCGAAGCGGCTGTCGTAGACCGGCATCCACTGCGCCCGCTGCACGCGCTCCGGCTTGCGGGCGATGGTCCAGTCGTCGGCGGTCCAGTCGCTCTGCGTCGCGCCCGGGACGCGGGCGGCGGCGGGGCGCACGAAGACGTCGCCGTCCACGAGCGCGATCTCCTCGCCCGGCAGGCCCACGAGCCGCTTGATGTAGTTCTCCTGCGGCCGTCCCGGGTACTTGAAGACCGCGGCGTCGAAGCGCGACGGGTCATACACGGAGTAGAGATACTTGAGCACGAAGATGCGGTCGCCCCCGAGCAGCCGCTTGTTCCGCCCGAGGCTCTCGGGGAGTTGCTCGCCGACGCGGGCGCCGGTCATCGGGTCTGTGACGCGCAGCGGGCGGCTCTCGCCCTGCACGGGAAGCGGGATCGTCTCGCCCGAGCGCGTCTGCCCCATGTCTCGCGGGTTCACCGTCCAGGTCGCGCCGGATTCCGGGCTGTGGAAGCGGGTGTGCGCCCCGAGCAGAGTGGGCGCCATCGAGCCGGTCGGGATCACGAACGCCTCGACCACGAAACCGCGGAAGACGAAGGCGAGGACGAACGCGATCACCACCGAGATCGCGGTTTCCTTGAACGAAGATGCGGGCCGATCCGGAGCGGGTGCGTCGGGCATGGGGGTAGGGTAGCGGGGGAGGGAACAAATCGCGGGGCCGGCGCGCAAGGAGCGGGCGACCGCGTGCCGTCTTCGGGCGGCGACACGGGCTTGGGCCCCGTGCTCCGCCGTGCTTCGCGGTCCGGCACTACCCGCCCGAGGGGGGGGGCTGCTGCGGCGGGCCGCCCGGGCGTTTACGCCGGCGCCGGCGCTTGCGCGGACCGCTGCCTTCCGCCCCGGGCTGCTGCTGGTGCGGGGGACGGGCCGCGTCCGGCGGGGACAAGCCCTCGGGGCGAGGCAGGGGCGGCTGAGCAGGAGCGCCGGGCTGTACGCCGCCGGGCGCTGCCGTGCCGGGCTTGCGCTTCTTGCGTCGGCGCTTCTTCTTGCCGCGCGGCTCGCCCTCGCCCGGCGCAGCCGGCTCGGGCGTGCGTTCCTCGCGCACGGGCATCGGCTCGCGGTCCACGTCGCGCGCACGCTCGCGGTCGCGGATATGCGTCGGCGCGGGGCCGGGAGCGCGACGCTCGGGGCGGGCGGCGCGGCCGGGGCGCGGCGCGGGCGTCGAAGGCTCGCGCGTCGGCGGCGTGCCCACCGCGACGAGTTCCTCGACCGGGACCGCGATGTCGCGCCCGTCGGCGTCGAGGCGCACCCGCACCAGTTGCGTGAGGATCTGCGAGTCGATGACGACGCCGTCGCCCTCGGGCGTGCCGACCTTGCTCTTGCGGTGCGGGAGCCGCTTCTTGAGGTCCTCGTAGGTCTCGTCCTCGTAGCGGAGGCAGCACATCAGCCGCCCGCACCGACCCGAGATCTTGAGCGGTTCGAGCGTGGCCTTCTGCGTCTTGGCCGACCGCATCGAGATCGGCTTGAGCACCTTGAGGAAGTTCTTGCAGCAGCAGTACTGCCCGCAACGCTCGTAGTCCGCCACGAGCCGGGCCTCGTCGCGCGCCCCGACCTGCCGCATCTCCACCCGAGTGCGCCACCGATCGCCCAGACTGTGGACGAACTCGCGGAAGTCGGCCCGTTCCTCGGACATCCCGTAGACGGTGATCCGCTCCCCGCCGAGGATCGGCTCGACCTGCACGATCTTGATCGGGAGGTTGAGCCGCTCGGCCTCCGCCCGGCCCTCGGCGTGGAGTTCGTTCGCCCGCTGCTCGAGGGCGGCCTGGCGGTCGAGGTCCTCGCGCGTCGCCACGCGCAGCACACGCCCCTGGTCAAAGAACGGGTAGTCCCGCCCGCCCGAGTTCTCGACGTACTCGAGCATGTCCTTGCGCGAAACGCTCTTGGAGCATCCCGAGTTGGGGCACGTGCTCGTGAGCATCTCCCCCAGTTCCACGCCGCGGTGCGTGCGTACGACGAGTTTGCTCCCGCACCCGGGCTTGGCGTCGCCGTCGTAGGGGTACTCGCCGACGAGTTTCATCACGCCGAACCGGACCACGATGGTCTTGGGCGCATTGAGCCGCTCGTAGGCCTTGCGGTCCTCCTCCCAGGCGGCGAGGTCCTCCTCGAACTGGGGCAGGGGCAGGATGGACATGACACCTCCGGGCCTCGCGGCGAACGCACAACAGGGCGCCGGCGCGCGCTGCGCCGGTCGCGGTCGTAGGGTCGGTTGTCGCCGGGCGAGGGGTTCGGCCCGTCCGCGCGCCCGGCGACGCGAACGGTTCTGGTGCGTGCGCCCGCCTTCGCGGGGCGGAGGTCAGCCGCGGCCGTGGCGCTTGGCACGAGCGGCGGTGAAGATGTCGCGCAGGTCCGCGCGCTGGAACAACTGGACGTTCTGCTGGTTCACGACCTTGTAGACGGAGACGGTCTCGGATCGTTCGTCGATGATGACAAGGACTTCCTCGTTCCCGCCGTCCGTCGTCATCACGATGTACGACCCGCTCCGGGCCACCATGTCCGCCCGGGCCTCGCCGCCGAAGAGCGGCGCGGCCTTCGCCATCACCAGCCCGAGCAGCACGAGCGCGCTCGCCTGCAGCCAGCGGACGGATCGGGGGGGGGCCTGGGGCGTGAGGCCTGAGTCCTGAGGCGCGAGGCCCTCCTCGCCTCGATCCCTCGACCCCTCGACCCCTTGATCCCTTGTCGTGTTCACGCTCATCGTCCCGGCTGCTCCTTGCTGTCGGCGTTGAGGTCGCGGTAGTCGAGGCCTTCGAGTTGGCTCCGGGAGTCGTTCCAGCGGAGGGCGACGAGTTCCTGGTTGGCGGAATCGACGATCCAGATCGCGTTGCCCGGCCCGCCGCGGATCTTGCCGCCGACGACGGTGTACTCGCCGCGGGCGCGCTGCGCCGGCTGGCCGATCGCCCCCTCCGGCGCGAGCGTGAGGATCAGCAGCAGGGCGGCCAGCCCCGCGTTGACGGCGATGAGCGTGCCCCGCGTGTTTCGGCGCATCGGGCGTGTCCCTCCAAGGCCCACGAGAGGCGTCAGTCCTGGTGCCCGCGCTTGCTCGGGATCAGGTTCGCCCCGATCGCCGCCGCCACGATGACGATCAGGCACAGGTAGTTCATCACCACCGGCGGCGTGTCGGCCTTCGTGGGCGTCGGGGGCTGCGGCCCGGAGGGCTGGCCCAACGCCGACGAGACCGCCACAAGGCACACCGCGAGGGCGACGATGAGGGCGACCTGCTTCACGGGGGCATCGTACCGATCGGGACCGGGTGAGTAAAGCCTGCCCTCACGCCACCACCCCCAGCGGCTCGAACGCCGGGACCTCAGGGGCCGCCAATGGCCCCGCCCCGGGGGCGAACGGGCGGCTCGCGCGGTCGAAGGACGACCGGTCGAGGTGCACCGTGCCCCAGCGGCGGCTGCGGACCCGCATCAGGCGGGCGTACTCCTCGACCATGACCACACGCAGCGCGTACCACCGCCCGCGGTGCTCGAACACGTCCTCGAACAGACCGTCCGGCGGCTGCTCGACGCACCAGTAAACAAAGACGAACGCGGCCGCGAACTCCGCCCCAAAGAGCCGCTGCCAGGTCAGAAGCGAGTCCACGTCCTCCGCGTTCACCCACGACTCGAGCCGCCCCGGGCCGGGACGCGAACGAGGCGACAGATACCGCCGACCCTTCACCTCCGCCAGCAGGTTCGAGCCTTCACCGTACAGGACGAAATCAAAGGACTTCAGCGACCGCTCCGGGCCGTCGCCGACGGAGAGCCGCGGCCGCGCGCCCTCGGGCAACAGCGTCTTGCGGGCCTCGTCAACCGCGACATACGGGATGCGCCGGTCGCGCAGCAGCCGCTCAAACGCCGTCTCGTAGTGGTGGCGTCGCTGGGCCACGGCGGCAGGATACAGCGAACAGTGGACAGCGAACAGTGGATTTGGGAAACCGTGATAGGAGTTTGTTTGGATGTCGTTACAGCGATGGGGTGCCGCAGACGTTGGCGTGCATCTACATCACTTGCCGGTCTGTATTTAGGGAATAAAGTATCCGAATATACTGTGCCGGGTGGCGACCCGCCCCCCTGGAGCCATGCCGTGTCCGCACCTGCTTCGTCCGTCGTGTTCGGGGCCGTGCCCCGTGCGGTCCCTCCCGCCATGACCCCGTCGGACGTTGAGGCCCTGCTCGACCGGTACGGCTACCCCCGCGAGACGCGGACGATCATCGAATCGGAGGGCTTGCTGCCGCCGGGGCTGCTGAGCCGCCTGCACCGCACCTACCCCGGGCACAGCGGGCTGATGGAGCGTGCCCCGTTCCTCTTCCCGGCCCGGCACGAGTACGAGGGGCTGCGGGGGTTCCGGAAGGTCGTCGGCATCCTGGAGGAGCACGGCATCCGTCTCGGCGCGATGGTCGAGCGTGAGTTGTTCGTCGAGGTGTACCGGTTCAAGGCGACGAGCCATGCGCTGAACACCATCAACTGGGGCGCGTACGAGACGGACTCGATGTACCACCTCATGTTCCCGCAGCCGGGAATGATGCGCCCGGAGGTGGTTGCGCGGTACGGGGCGGCGCCCGACGCGGCGGCGCGGTCGCGGGTGGCGGAGGCGTACAAGGAGGAGACCAACCCGCACGACGGGCGCCAGTTGCTGAACAAGCCGTGGATCGAGCGCGACGACGGCGGCGTGGAGATCGTCGAAGGGAGCCAGCACAAGTACCCGCAGTGCCAACTGGTCTTCGACAAGACGACGCAGACCTGCTTCGCCTTCTGCACCTACTGCTTTCGGCACGCGCAACTCCGCCGCGACGACGACATGTTCATCCAGGAGGACATCGCGCAGGTCCACGAGTACCTGCGCCGGCACACGGAGGTGACGGACCTGCTCATCACCGGCGGCGACGCGGGGTACATCCCCCACGAGCGGCTGCGCCAGTACGTCCAGCCCATCATGGACGACCCGTCGCTGCTGCACGTGCGGACGGTGCGCCTGGCCTCGCGCGCGCTGACGTACCAGCCCGAGATGCTGCTGACGCGCCGCTACCAACACGTCCTCGGGCTGTTCGACGAGATGCACGCGAACGGCGTGCAGGCGTCGTGGATGGCCCACTTCTCGACGCCGCGCGAACTGCTCAACCCGAGCACGATCGCCGCGATCCGGCGGCTCCAGGCGCACGGCGTGGTCGTGCGCAGCCAAAGCCCGATCATGAACCACATCAGCCTCTTCCAGCGCGAGGACGGCACGACGGACATCGAACGCTCCGCGCAGAACTGGATCGACCTGGCGAACGTCCTCGGCACGCTGCTGGTGCGGTTCCACTCGATGTACTGCGCCAGGGCCACCGGCGAGCATCACTACTTCGCCGCGCCGCTCGCCGACATCGAGAAGATCTCGAACCTCGTCTTCCGGTCGCTCAGTTCGCTCAACCGCCCCTCGCGCTACATCACCATGACCACCTCCGCGGGCAAACTCTCGCTGCTGGGCGAGGCGACGGTGGGCGGACGCCGGGCGCTCGCCCTGAAGTTCAACGAGGCCCGCAACATGGCCTGGATGGACCGGGTCTTCCTCGCCGTCTACGACGAGCAGGAGACACGCGTCGACCGCCTCGTCCCCCTCGACGGGGGCGCGTTCTTCTTCGAGGAGGAACTGCGCGAGATCGAGCGGGCCCTCGAGGCGACGATCGAACGCCGCACCCCGCTCAAGGTCCTCGAATGATCGACAAGCGCTGCAGTTCGGCGCACGAGGCCGTCGCCCCCGTCCACGACGGCGCGACGGTGATGATCGGCGGCTTCGGCAGCGCGGGCAGCCCGGTCGAACTCATCCACGCGCTGATCGACCACGGCGCGCGCGGGCTGACGGTCATCAGCAACAACGCCGGGTGCGGGCGCGTCGGGCTGGCCGCGCTGATCGAGGCCGGGCGCGTCGAACGGATCATCTGCTCGTTCCCGCGCAGCGCGGATGCCGAGGTCTTCGCCGCGGCCTTCCGGGCGGGGCGCGTCGCCCTGGACCTCGTGCCCCAGGGCACCCTCGCCGAACGCGTCCGCGCGGGAGGCGCGGCCATCCCGGCGTTCTACACCCCCGTCAGCGCGGGAACGCCCCTGGGCGAGGGCAAGGAGCGTCGCTCGTTCGGCGGGCGCGAGTGCGTGCTCGAGCACGCGCTGACGGCCGACTTCGCGCTCGTCAGGGCCGAACGCGCCGACCGCTACGGGAACCTCGTCTACCGCAAGACCGCGCGGAACTTCGGGCCTGTCATGTGCATGGCCTCGCGCGTCGCGATCGTGCAGGCGCGCCGCATCGTCGAGCCGGGCGAGATCGACCCCGAGGTCGTGGTCACGCCGGGCGTCTTCGTGCAGCGCGTCGTCGAGGTGCGCGACCCGGCCGACGAGTCCGCGCTGGTGCGCGAAGGCAGGCGGTACCCATGAGCGCGCAGACCGGTTGGAGCCGCGAGGAGATGGCCGCGCTCGCCGCGCTCGACATCCCCGACGGCACGTACGTCAACCTCGGCATCGGCATCCCGGAACTGGTGGCGCGGCACGTGCCCGCGGGGCGCGAACTCGTCTTCCACACCGAGAACGGGCTGCTCGGCGTCGGGCCGCCCCCCGCGCCCGGCGACGAGGACGCCGACCTCATCAACGCCGGCAAGAAGCCCGTGACGGCCGTGCCCGGCGCGGCGTTCTTCCACCACGCCGACAGTTTCGCGATGATCCGCGGCGGGCACATCGGCGTCTGCGTGCTCGGCGCGATGCAGGTCTCCGCGGCGGGCGACCTCGCCAACTGGTCCACCGGCGAGCCGGACGCCATCCCGGCCGTCGGCGGCGCGATGGACCTCGTCGCGGGCGTCGGGCGCGTCCTGGTCCTCATGGAACACGTGACGCGCCGCGGCGAGCCGAAACTGGTCGATCGCTGCACGCTCCCGCTGACGGGGGTCGGCGTCGTGAGCCGCGTGTACACGAACCTCGCCGTCGTGGACATCACGCCCCGGGGGCTGGTCGCACGCGGGCTTGCCCCCGGCGTCCCCCTCGACGCCGTGCAAGCCCGCACCGGCGCGCCCCTCATCGACGGGCGCGAGGGGGAGAAACCATGAGCACGCCGTCGCGGAGCGAGTCGCTGTACCGGCGGGCCGTGCGGGCCTTGCCGGGGGGCGTGAGCCGCAACGCCGTCCTGCGCCGCCCGCACCCGGTGTACGCGGCGTTCGGCGAGGGGTGCCGCGTGACGGACGTGGAGGGCGTGCGCCGCCTGGACTTCGCCAACAACATGGCCTCGCTCATCCACGGCCACGCGCACCCCGCGATCGTGCGCTCGGTCGAGGAGCAGGTGCGCCGCGGGACGGCCTTCACGCTGGCGACCGAGGTCGAGGTCGAGTTCGCCGAGCACATGGTCGCGCGATCGGACTCCGTCGAGATGATCCGGTTCGTGAACTCGGGGACCGAGGCGGTCATGTGCTGTATCAAGGCGGCCCGCGCGTTCACGGGTCGGCCGATGATCGCCAAGGTCGAGGGGGCGTACCACGGGCTGTACGACTACGCCGAGGTGAGCCAGACCGCGACGCCCGCGGACTGGGGCGAGTCGGACCGCCCCGCGAGCGTGCCGGTGTGCGCCGGAACACCCGCGTCCGCGCTGGCGGAGGTCGTGGTGCTGCCGTTCAACGACGCCGAGCGGGCGGTCGCGCTGCTCGACCGCCACGCGGAGCGGATCGCGTGTGTGCTGATCGACCCGATGCCGCACCGCGTCGGCCTGACGCCCGCGACCGAGGCGTTCGTCGGCGCACTCCGCCGCTGGACCAGGGCCAACCAAGCCCTGCTCGTCTTCGACGAGGTCATCACCTTCCGCTGCGGCCACGGCGGGGCGCAGGAGTGCTACGCGGCACGCCCGGACCTGACCGCGCTGGGCAAGATCATCGGGGGGGGGTTCCCGATCGGCGCGATCGCGGGGCGGCGCGACGTGATGGCGGTCCTCGACCCGCTCCGCTCGCCCGTGCTCTTCCCCCACTCGGGCACCTTCTCCGCCAACCCCGTCTCCATGACCGCGGGGCTGACGGCCATGCGGCTCTTCGACCGCGACGAAGTCCGGCGCGTCAATCGCCTCGGCGACCTCGCCCGCGAGCGGATCGCGGGGCTGATCGCGGAGATCGGCGTCCCCGCGTGCGTGACGGGCGCGGGCTCGATGTTCCGCCTCCACATGAAGCCCGAGCCGCCGCGCGACTACCGGGCCGCGTTCCCCTCGCCCCGCGAGGCGCAGGCCGCGGGCGCGCTCGTGGACGCCCTCTTCCGCGACGGCATCATGCTGATCGGCACCTGCACGGGCGCGCTCTCGACGCCGATGACCGAACGCGAGATCGACGCCCTGATCGACGCCCTGCGCCCAGCGCTGCGCGGCGTCGCCCCCGTGCTGGACGCGCCGCACGCCGCGGCGCACGGAGCCTGAGCCATGCGCGCGGCCTTCCTCTGCGACGCGGTCCGCACGCCGATCGGACGCTACGCCGGCGCGCTCGCGAGCGTGCGCACGGACGACCTGGCGGCGGTCCCCATCGCCGCGCTCGTGAATCGCAACCCGGGCGCCGACTGGGCGGCGGTCGATGACGTCGCGCTGGGGTGCGCCAACCAGGCCGGCGAAGACAACCGCAACGTGGCGCGCATGGCGCTCCTGCTCGCCGGGCTGCCCGCGAGCGTCCCCGGCGTGACCGTGAACCGGCTGTGCGGGTCCGGGATGGAGGCCGTGGCGGGGTGCGCCCGCGCGATCGCGTGCGGCGAGGCGGACCTGGCGATCGCGGGCGGCGTCGAGAGCATGTCGCGCGCCCCGTTCGTGCTCGCCAAGGCCGCAGCGGCGTTCTCGCGCGAGACGGAACTCCACGACACCACCATCGGGTGGCGGTTCGTGAACCCGCGGATGCGCGAGGCCTTCGGCGTTGACTCGATGCCCGAGACGGCCGAGCGGCTGGCGGAGATGCACGCGATCTCGCGCGAGGATCAGGACGCCTTCGCGCTGCGGAGCCACACCAAGGCCGCGCGCGCGCAGGCCGACGGCGCGCTCGCGGCGGAGATCGTGCCGGTGCGCGTCGCGGGGCCGAAGGGCGAAACGACGGACGCGTGCCGCGACGAGCACCCGAGGCCCACCTCCGCCGAAGCGCTCGCGAACCTGAGGCCGATCGTGCGCCCGGGCGGAACGGTCACTGCGGGCAACGCCTCGGGCGTGAACGACGGCGCGGCCGCGCTGATCGTGGCGTCGGAACGGGCGGCGGCACGCCACGGGCTGCGGGCAAGGGCGCGCATCCTCGGAACGGCGACGGCCGGCGTCGAGCCGCGCGTCATGGGCATCGGCCCCGTGCCGGCGACGCGCCGGCTGCTCGACCGGCTCGGGCTGAGCCTCGACGACTTCGACCTCATCGAACTGAACGAGGCGTTCGCCGCACAGGCGCTGGCCTGCACGCGCGCCCTCGGCTTGGCCGACGACGACCCGCGCGTCAACCCGCAGGGGGGGGCGGTCGCTCTCGGGCACCCGCTGGGCATGAGCGGGGCGCGGCTGGTCGCTACGGCCGTGCACCAGATGGAGCGCCGTGCCCTGCGCCGCGCCCTGTGCACCATGTGCGTCGGCGTCGGACAGGGCATCGCCATGGCGATCGAACGCGTGGCGTGAGACGCCGCTCAACGGGAGAGTCGGGGGCCGTCATCACCTCGTTGAGAGTCTCGATGGCGTCGTGGAGGTGCTGCTCCTGCCAGAGGCGACGCTGGAGGTCGAAGAGTTCGCGGAGGGCGTCGAAGGCCCGGCGGACGTGGGGGAAGCGGAGCCAGCGGGCGAGGTCGGTGAGGGAGAGGCCGCGGGAGGAGGCGAGTGCGGCCGGTCCGCGCCGGGACGGGCGAGGGCTTCGAGGAGGGATTCGTCGGCGGGGGAGAGGCCGGATGAGGCGGGCGAGATGGATGGGGCGGCGAGCATGAGCGGCACTTGTTCGGTATCGTCGGGTAGGATACGGAACGGGTGCGGGGAGGCAAGGGGGGAGGGGTGGATGGCGCAGTTTTGGCGCGCGGGAGGGGGATGGGGCGATATGTGGCCCAGATTCTGGGCGGGGCGGGGTGCAATGGGGCGTTTGCGGCGAGAAGCACCGACGTCGCAAAGCCGACGTCAGTGGCACGAGGTTGGTGCCACCCCGCTGCCTTGAGCCTTCGGTCGCTCACTCTCGCAGTCGGTCGAGGATGACCGGGATGGCGGGGGGCACGGGCTGGGGTGCGCCTTCGAGGGCTTCGCGGACGCGTTGCTCGCCGGGGAGGAGGCGGACGAGGCCGCGGTGGGAGGCTTCGAGGAGGACGGTGTCGGGTGCGTCGAGGCGGAGGGCGGAGTCGAGGGGGACGACGCCGTCGCCGAGGGAGTCGATGGCGCGGCGGGTTTCGTCGGCGAGTCGCCGGGCCTCGGCCTGGCCGAGGAGTCGGCGGGCGAGCCAGGACGAGGCGAGCCACGCGGTGTCGGTGCGTTGCTCGGAGGTGAGGCGTCCGGCGATGACGGTGAGGCGTGGCGCTTCGGGGAGGGGGCGGGCGTGGAGCGATTCGAGGAAGGGGGAGCCGGGCATGAGGTCCGCGCCCGCCTCGCCGAGGCCGTCGCGGAGCGAGCCGAGGAGGGAGCGTGGGTCCCAGCCGGGGGCGTCGAGCCAGCGCAGGGCGTGCTCGCGGACCTCGGCCATGGCGCGGACCTTGGCCCACGGCGAGCCGCCCATGGGCGTGCCGACGGTGATGAGCCGTCGGACTTCGGGCAGGGGGGGGGACTCGTGCTCGGGCGCGCGGGTCAGGCAGTCGAGGGCGACGAGGCCGCCCATGGAGTGGCAGACGAGGTCGACGCGGCGCGTTCCGGCGGCCCCGAGCAGGCGGAGGCTTTCGCGCAGGAGGTCCGCGGAGCGTGCGGTGGCCTGGTCGTTCGGGTACTCGAAGACGGCCGCGTGCAGTCCGGCGTCGCGCAGGGCGGGGAGGAGGTCGGCCCAGATGTCGCCCGGGTCGTCGAGGCCGTGGACGAGGAGGACGACGGAGGGGGGGGCTTCGCTCTCCGCGCTCAGGCGTTCGAGCGACCCGCCCTCGCGGACGAGGTAGAGGCCCGGTTCCGGGGTGAGGCGCGGGGCCGGGCCGCCGAGGAGGGCGTCGAGGCGGGCGTCGAGGTCGTCGAGGGCGCGGACGATGGCGGCGCGGTCCTCGGGCTGGGGGGGGTGTGCGCGCCGGGCGGCGGTCCACGCGACGAGGCCGGCCGCCAGCGCACAGCCCGCGAGCGCGAGCCCGCGGCGGCGTGGGCGTGTCATGGGGCCCTCTGCATCATCTGGTCGAGGAGGCGCTGCTCGGCCTCGGCGTAGCGTGCGAAGGCGCGGACGAGTTGGTCGCGCCATCCTGCGATCTGCTCGGCCTCGGCCGCGCTGAGCGTGGGGCGGGCCTGCGCCGAGACGAGGAGGGCGTCGAGGGCCTGGCTGGCGGCGCGGAGGTCGCTGACGGCCGCGGCGTAGGAGCGTGCGGAGTCGTAGAGCAGTTGGGTCTCGAGTTCCTTGGTGCTCGGGCGGTGGAGGAGTCTCCAGGGCTGGGAGCGGATCTCGACGGTTGCGAGTTTCATCTGGTCTGCGGCGAGGCGTGAGTCGGCGAGGATGCCGTCGAGTGTGGGTCGGTTGGCGCGGAGGAATGCGCCGGCCTGGTCGCCGATTTCGACGAAGCGTTCGACGCCCTCGGCGGTCCGGTCGAGGAGGTGGTTGCCGCGCGGCACCCACTCGTCGTTGACCCTGGCGGTGAGGCTCTCGACGTTGTCGACGATGCGGTCGATCTTCGGTCGGTTGTCGTCGATGGCGCTGCGTGCGGCGTCGAGGAGTCCTTCGCCCTTGTCGAGGACGGAGCCGGAGCGGTCGGTCAGGTCGCGGAGTTTGGTGCTGAACTCGTTGGTGCGCTCGATGGTGGAGGTGATGGAGTCGCTCCACTGGGGCCAGCGTTCGCGGGCGTCGCGAACGACCTCGCGCACGTCGGCGACGATGTCGCTGACGTTCCTGGTCAGGTCCGGGTCGGCGTCGTCCACGAACTTCATCATCTTCTCGGTGCCCTTGTCGAGGCGTTCGAGGATGCTCTGGAGTTGGGATCGCTGCTCGTCGCCGTAGCCGGCCTGCGCGAGGAGAGCGGGGGGGGCGATGCGTCCGTCGATGGGGCCGTCGGCGGGGCCGGCCTGTGGGGTGCCGAGGCTGACGATGTTGATGACGCTGGCCGAGCCGAGGAGCGGGACTTCGAGGTGGACGCGGGCGTCGGCGTAGAGGGGGATGTCCTTGCGGACCTTGACGGTGACCGCGACGGCGTAGTCGGCGTCGGGGTCGAAGTCGATCCTGGTGACCTTGCCGACGGGTTGCCCGCCGAGGCGGACCTCGGCGTCGGGGTCCAGCCCGGTGGTGCCCTCGTGGAGGTCGAAGTGGAGCAGGTACGTCTCGGTACGGGTGATGCTGACGTCGGAGAGGATGAAACTGGCGACGACGGCGAGCGCGACGCCGCCGAGGAGGAACAGCCCGGCGAGCAGGTTGTTGCGAGGATTGCTGCGTGAACTCATGCCGTCGTCGCCCCCAAACTATCGCCCGCACTCGAAGCCCATGCACGGCGGCCGCGGCGCCGATCCGGGACGAGTATAACGGGCGGGTCCGCTGGCGGTTCGCCTCTCCGCTGCCCCGCCGGGCTTGGCCGACTTCGTCCGCGTCAGGAGTCGTGCCCGAAGAGGGCGGTCTGGAAGGCGGTTTCGTCGCGTCGGCTGGTGATTGGGCCTTCGGGGTCGCCGCGCAGGAACTGGCGGATGAGGCGTTCGTTCTCGGGGAGGTCGCGGGCCTCGTCGTGCGGGATGTTTCGGAGGCGCTCGAACCACTCGCGCCGCTCGACCTTGAGGATGCGTCCCTTGTCGAGCATGGCCATGCGGTCCGCGATCGCGAACGCGGAGTCCATCTCGTGGGTGACGACGACGCTGGTGACGCCGAGTTGCTTGGAGAGGGCGACGATCAACTGGTCGATCTGGGCGCTGGTGACGGGATCGAGGCCGGCGCTCGGCTCGTCGTAGAAGAGGATGCGCGGGTCGAGGGCGAGGGCGCGGGCGAGTCCCGCGCGTTTCTTCATGCCGCCGGAGATCTGGGCGGGGTACTTGTCGGCGTGCTCGCGGAGGCCGACGAGTTCGAGTTTGATCTGGACCTGGATGTCGATGATGTCCTGGTCGAGGTCGGTGTGCTCGCGGAGCGGGAGGGCGACGTTCTCGGCGATGGTCATGGAGTTGAAGAGCGCGCCGGACTGGAAGAGGATGCCGAACTTCTTGCGGACCTCGTTGAGTTCCTCGTCGTCGAGGCCGGCGATGTCGCGCCCGAACATGTGGATGCTCCCCTCCTCGGGGCGGAAGGAGCCGATCATCAGGCGCAGCGAGGTGCTCTTGCCGGAGCCTGAGCCGCCCATGATGACCATCGTCTCGCCGGGGTAGACGTCGAGGTCGAAGGACTCGAGGACCGTCAGGCCGTCGAAGCGTTTGCAGACGCCTCGGCAGGAGATCACTGGCTCGGGCGACGGTTCGGGCACGGGGGGGATGATACGGGGCGGGGGCCGAAGGAGGACGGGTGGAGGCCGGAGGGGAGGCCGGGCGGGATCAGCCGCCGTCGTCGTCGCCCGAGTCCGCCGGGGCGTCCGCGGGCGGCGGAGTGGGGGCCGTGGGGGGGGTTGTGGGCGTGGTGGGCGTTGTGACGGGGTCGATGAGCCAGATGATGCGCGAGCCGTCGCGCGAGACGACGCCGAAGTTCTCGAGCGCGGGCAACCCATCCGGCGCGGTCTGTCCCTGGACCATGATCGCGATGACGAACGTGCGCCCGTTGTCGAAGTCCGCGGGCATCGGCCACATGCGGGACTGGTATGAGGGGGGAGCGTTGGTGATGACCTGGAGCGATTGGCCCTCGCCGAAGTAGCGGCCGAGCGCGGAAGCCAGGGAGCGATCGACGCCCCTGAACGCGCCCCACTCCGACTCGACCTCGGCGAGGAAGAGCGCGTGATCCTCGTCCGTGAAGGCATTGGTGAACGAGCGCGCCATCATGGCGCGCGTCACGGCGGGATCGGGGTCGAAAACGCCGTCGAAGCGCGACGCAACTTGCGACCACCCCATCGAGCCGCCGAGCCAAAGCAGCACGGAGAGGAGAGTGGCGATCAGGCCGATGACGATGCCCGTGATCGCCATGCCCTTGCCGCCGACGCGGCCGTGCGAGCGTGAGATGCCCGGCAACGCGGCCACCCCCATCACGACGCCCAGCACGCCGGGGCCGGGCACGCAGCAGGCGACGAGCGAGATGATCGAGACGATGAGCGAGCCGACGGCGAGCAGGCTGGTGCGCTCGGGGGCGATGACCTCGTCGCCGGGACCGAAGTCGGAGAACCCGCGGTTGAAGTCGGACTGGCTCATGCCCACAGGCTAGCCGGGGAAAGAGCGGGCTGCACGGCGCGGTTCAGGCGCCGCGGCCGGAGGCGGCCATGGAGCGCGAAAGCACCTCGACGCACTCGGCGATCAGGTTCACCGCCCGGTCGATCTCGTCGTCGGTGGTGTGCCGGCAGATGCTGAAGCGGATCGTGCCGTGGGCGACCTCGGGGGCGATGCCGGAGGCGGTGAGCACGGGCGATGCCTCCAGCGATCCCGAGGCGCAGGCCGATCCGGCCGAGGCGCACAGGCCGCGTTCGCTCATCAGGAGGAGCAGGGCCTCGGCTTCGAGCCGGGGGAAGCCGATGCTGGCGGTGTTCCAGACGCGGCCATCGGGCGAGCGCGGGCCGTTGATGACCGCGCCGGGGATACGCTGTGCCACGGTGCGCTCGAAGCGGTCGCGCCGGGCGCGGCAGACGCGGAGGTTGTCGGGGTCGGCGAGCCACTCGTCGGCCTCGCGGCAGGCGACGCCCGCGCCGACGATGCCGGGGACGTTCTCCGTGCCGCCGCGTCGGCCGAGTTCCTGCGTGCCGTGGATCTGGGGCTTGAGGCGGACGCCGCGCCGGGTCCAGACGATGCCGATGCCCTTGGGACCGTGGAACTTGTGGGGGCTGAAGGTGAGGATGTCGATCGGGGTCGGTTCCACGGGGGATTCGTTGTCGCCGGTGGTCCGTCGGGCGTGGCCGTTTGTGCCGGGGTCGGTGCGGGCGAGCGGGGCCGCGGTGCCGACGTTGGTGGGCATCTTGCCGACCCACTGTGTGCCGTCGCAGTGGAAGAGGAGGTTGCGCTCCCGGCAGAGCGTGCCGATGCGTGCGACGGGGTGGACGACGCCGGTCTCGTTGTTGGCCCACTGGATGCTGACGACGGCGACGGAATCGTCGAGGAGATCGGCGAGGGCCTCGGGGTCGGCGGCGCCGTGTCGGTCGAGGGGCGCCCAGCGGATGGAGGCGAGGCCGCGCTGCTCGAGGTCGTGCGCGAGTTCGCGGACCGCGCCGTGCTCGACGGCCGTGGTGACGATGGTGCGTCGTCCGGAGGCGTCGATCGCGCCGCGGATGGCGAGGTCGATGGACTCGGTGCCGCTGGAGGTGAAGGTGATCTCGCGGGCGCGCGCGCCGATGAGAGTTGCGACTTCGCGCCGGGCGAGTTCGACGGCCTGGCGGGCGGTCTGCCCGGCGCGGTGCATGCTGGAGGGGTTGGGCCAGAGATCGGTGAGGGCGCGGCAGACGGCCTCGACGACCGCCGGGCTGGGACGGGTGGTGGCGTTGTTGTCCAGGTAGATCACGCCAGCATCTTACCGGGCGGATCCCCGGCGACCGAGCGGAGACCTGTGCGGATCGGGCGGAACGGGGGCTCCACCCGGTGGGGCGGGGCGTATGCTGCCCGGATGCCGGCCGGAACGGACTCCAAACACGGTGCGCCCCTCGAAGTGCGCACGGAAGCCCTGGGCAAGTCGTTCGGCGATCATGTGGTGCTGCGCGGGGTGGACATCGAGGTTGCGACGGGCGAGATCGTGGCGATCGTGGGGGCGAGCGGGTCGGGCAAGACGGTGCTGCTGGACCTTGTCATCGGGCTGCTGACGCCGAGCGAGGGTCGGGTGCTGGTGGCGGACCACAGCCGTCCGGGCGAGCCGCTCGTGGACCCGGCGACGCTGGACGACGACGAGTTCGACGGGGTGCGCCGGCACTGGGCGATCGTGTTTCAGCGCAACGCGCTCTTCTCGGGGAGCGTCTACGAGAACATCGCCCTGCTGCTGCGCGAGCACGACGAGGCGGACGAAGAGGAGATCGAGCGGCGGGCGCGGGCCGCCCTGGCGGCGTGCGCGCTGGACGTGGAAGACGTGCTGCACAAGGACCGGGACAACCTCTCGGGGGGGATGGCCAAGCGCGTGGCGATCGCGCGGGCGATCGCGCTGGACCCGATCGTGATCTTCTACGACGAGCCGACGACGGGGCTGGACCCGGTCGTGTCCGGGGGCATCCACGAACTGATCTGGAACGTGCACCACACGGCGCGTGCGGACGGTGCGCGGCGCACGACGCTGGTGATCACGCACGACCGGGAACTGCTGCGCCGGCTCGCGCCGCGGGTCGTGATGCTGCACCAGGGGGGCGTCTGCTACGACGGGCCGTACGAGGGCTTCGGTCGCGCGGACTGCCCGCCCGCCCGCGAGTACCTCGAGGTCATGCCCGCGCTGCACGCGCGCCCGACGCCGGGGTGAGGTTGCGCCATGAAGTGCGTTGTCCAACGGGTGTCGGGGGCTTCGCTGGATGCCGACGGCGCGCCCCGCGCGGCGATCGGGCCGGGGCTGGTCGTGCTCGTGGCCGTGGTCGAGGGGGACGCGGAGCGAGATCGGGACTGGACGGCGGACAAGGTCGCCCGCCTGCGCGTCTTCGAGGACGACGCGGGGAAGATGAACCTGAGCCTGCTGGACACGGGGGGCGAGGTCCTGCTGGTGCCGAACTTCACCGTGGCGGGGGACGCGCGCAAGGGGCGGCGCCCGTCGTTCGACGCGGCCATGCGCCCGCCGGAGGCCGCGGCCGCGTTCGAGGCCCTTGCGGATGCGCTGCGGGCGCGGGGCGTGCGCGTGGCGACGGGGGTCTTCGGGGCGCACATGCAGGTCCGCCTGGTGAACGACGGGCCGGTGACGCTCGTGCTGGACTCGCGGGCCTGACGGGCGGCGGTCTGGTAGGCTGGTCGGCCGATGAGCGAGCCTGTTTCGAGGCAGACGATCGGCGCGTTTCTGGGGGCGCTCGGCGCGCGCGCGCCGACGCCGGGCGGCGGGGCCGCGGCGTGCCTGACCGGGGCGGTGGCGGCGTCGCTGGCGGGGATGGTCGTCGCCTACACGATCGGGCGCAAGGACGCCGAGGCGCACCGCGACCGGCTGGAGGACGCGGCCCGGCGGTTCGAGGCGGCGCGGGTGGTGCTGCTGCGGCTTGCGGACGAGGACGCGGAGGCGTACGGCGTGCTCTCGCCGCTGCTGCGCCTGCCCGAGAGCGACCCTCGTCGGCAGGCGGAGTTGCCGGGCGCGCTGGAGGCGGCGATCGGCGCGCCCCGGGCCGCGATGGCGGCGTGCTCGAACGTGCTGCGCCTGCTGGAGGCCGTCGAGCCGATCTCGAATCGGAACCTGCGGAGCGACCTGGCGATCGCGTGTGTGCTTTCGGCGGCGTCGGCGCGAGCGTCGGCGTGGAACGTCTCGATCAACCTGCCGCTGGTGGCGGACGCCGAACGGCGCGACGAGATCGAGAGCGACGCGGTGACGACGCTGGCCGACCTGGCGGAGCGTGCCCGTCGGGTGGAGGACCGGTGCCGGGACTGATCGGGCTGGGGGCGTGCCGCGGCGCGACCTAGACTCGGGCATGTCCGCCGTAGACGTATCCGGGGTGGCGGAGTTGCCGATCCTCACGGAGTTGCTCCGCGAGGTGAGCCGGGCGACGCGCCCGCACGACGTGCCGGCGGCGTTCGGGCGTCACTTCTGGAAGGTGCGGCCGTACGACTATTTGTTGTCGGTGTCGGTTCGTGGGCTGGCGAAGGGGGAGTACAAGATCACGCGCCGGATCGTCCCGGCCTCGAAGCAGCCGCCGGGCGCGCCGGACCCGTGGCGCGACTGGGAGACGATCCCCTCGCACACGGGTGGGTTCGTGGGGCGGGTGCTCGGGCGGCCCGAGCCGCAGTTGTTCCAGCACCTGGACCTGCGAGGCGACGAGGTGCTGGGCGACGAACTGGGGGAGATGGGGAGTTGCATCGCCAGCCCGGTCTTCGACCACGGCGAGCCGCTGAACTGGACGTTCACGTTCCGGCGCGACCCGGAGGGGTTCACGAAGGCGGGGCTGGCGGAGCACGTGCTCATCACGAACATGGTGGGCGCGACGACGCGGACGCTGCTGCACGCCTCGCGCGTGGACGAGTTGAACGCCGCGCTGACGCGGCAGTTGGAGGAGGTGGCGCGGGTGCAGCAGTCGCTGCTGCCGAGGCGCGTGCCGAGCGTGCCGGGGCTGCTGATCGCGACGAGTTACCTGACCTCCGACGAGTCGGGCGGTGACTACTACGACTTTTTCCGCTTGGCGGACGGTAGGCTGGGCGTGCTGATCGCCGACGTGGCCGGGCACGGGGCGGCGGCGGCGACGGTGATGGCGATGCTGCACGCGATCCTGCACGGGTACGAGGGGCCGGACTTCTCGCCCGTGGCCGTGATGCGGTACGCGAACCGGCGGCTGCACGCGGCGTCGCTGGAGGGGAGTTTCGTGACGGCGTTCTTCGCGACCGTGGACCCGGCGACGGGCGAGGTGCGCTTCTCGCGGGCCGGGCACAACCCCCCGCGCCACAAACACGGGCCGAACGGGCACGTGACGCCGCTCGACGGGGGGGGCGGTCTGCCGCTGGGCCTCGCGCCGGACTTTGACGGCCAGGAGGACTCGGTGCGGATGGAGCGAGAGGACACGCTGATCCTGTACACGGACGGCATCACGGAGGCCTTCGGGCCGAACCGGGAGATGTTCGGCGTCGAACGGCTGGACGCCGCGCTGGAGAGGTGCTCGGGGCACCCGGAGTGCGTGGTGGAATCGGTCCACACTGCGCTGTACGAGCACACGCGGGCGCGGACGCGCGACGACGACCAGACGCTGGTCGCGTTGCGGTACCTGGGGCGGGAGTGATGGAGTGACGAAGTGGCAGAGTGGCAAAGTGGCAAAGTGATGAAGTGACGTGGTGATTCCGGGCGCCCGCGTTGGGGCGCTCTGCCACTCTGCCGATTCGTGCACGATCTCCGGTGAGGTTTGGGCGCACCCCGATGACCCGCGAATGGTTCGACAACCCGGACCCGGACACCGGCGAGGTCGGCCTGCGCTTCGCCTGCACGATGTGCGGCCACTGCTGCTCCGGCCCGCCGGGGTACGTGCTCGTGAGCGACGCGGAGTGCGATTCGCTCGCGGCGCGGCTCGGGCTGGCCCGCGAGGCGTTCGTCGAACGCTACACCGAGCCGACTCGCTACGGACGCTCGCTCGTCGAACGCGAAGGCCCGCGCGGCCTCGACTGCGTCTTCCTCGACCGCGACCGAGTCCCCGGCGCGGCGGTCTGCGGCGTGTACGAGGACCGCCCCGCGCAGTGCCGGTCGTGGCCCTTCTGGCCGGACCTGCTCCGCAGCCGCGACGACTGGACGCGGGCGCGCGGGACCTGCCCCGGCATCGACCGGGGGCGGCTGCACACGCCGCAGCAGGTCCGCGTGATCCGCGAGCGGCACCCGCGATGAACCCGCCAACGCCATCCGAGCGGGAGGCCGCGCTCCGCGCCGACGCGCCGGAGCGTGCCGTGGCGGAGGCCTGGCTCCGCGCCGCGCGCGACCCGCAGGTCTCGGGCGAACTGGAACTGGTGTACGCGGCGTTGGCGCGCGAGGCGGTGCGGCGTCGGCCGGTGTGCACGGCGTCGGGGCGGTGCTGCCGGTTCGAGGAATGGGGGCACCGTCTCTACACGACGGGGCTGGAGGCGGCGTTCACGCTGGTTTCGATCGACCCCGCGCTGGTGCCGGACGAGCGGGGGGTGGCCGACGCGGTGGCGAGGGGGGGGTGTCCGTTCCAGCCCGCGACGCTCTGCGAGGTCCACGGGCATCGGCCCCTCGGATGCCGCGTGTACTACTGCGATCCGACGGCCCAGGACTGGCAGCAGGCTCTGAGCGAGCGGATGCTGCGCGAGGTGCGGGCGATCCACGACCGCCACGGCGTGCCGTACCGCTACGCGGAGTGGCGGTCGCTGCTCTTCGCGCTCGCTCCGCTCACGGCGCGCGGCGGCGGCGCGACGACAGGTGCAGGCGGATGAAACGCTCCCAGGCGCGCCCGTCGGGGGCGAGCCAGGCGGGGAGGGGCGCGGGGGGTCGCGTCAGGGCGTCGAGGGCGCCGCGCAGGGCGGCCGCGTGCGAGCGGGCGCTCGCGCTGGCGAGCCGGTGCGCCCACAGCCACCCGAGCGCGAGGCCGAGCGGCTTCCACCAGCCCCGCCCGTGGCGCCGGGCGAGCCAGACCCAGTTGCGCGTGGCGGTGCGGAACCAGCGGTCGCTCTTGCGTGCGGCGGCGGGCGAGTCGTGCTCGCAGCGCCATGCGGGGTTGACGTGGACGCCCCCCCCCGCGGCGAGCAGGCGCATGGCGAGGTCCACGTCGTTGCGGTAGAGGTGGAAGGCCTCGTCGTAGCCGCCGATGGCGCGCCACGCGGCCGTGCGCACGAGGTTGCAGCAGCCCATGACGGGCCAGTCGTCGCGCGGGGCGTCGAGGCGATCGGCGAAGGGCCACTCGGACGCGCCGGTCGCTGGATGGACGGGCATGAAGGTCACGGCCGAGAGGTCCGGGCGGCGTGCGAGGAGGTCGAGGGCCTGGGCGAGGGCGTCGTCGTCGGGGCGGGCGTCGTCGTCGAGGATGAGCAGCGCGTCGCCGTGGGCCGCGTCCGCGCCGCGGTTGAAGCCGGCGATGGCTTCGTTCGTCCGCATCTCGACCAGGCGTGCCCAGGGCGCGTGCTCGCGGACGGCGTCGGGCGTGCCGTCGGAGGAGGCGTTGTCGGCGACGATGACCTCGGCGTCGCGCGTGGCGCGGCCCGCGCGCAGGCGGCGGAGCGTCTCGAGCAGCGCATCGCGGCGGTTGAAACTGAGGACGACAACCGAGAGCGAGAGGCCAGCCCGGCCCGATCCGCGCGGCTCGCGCGGCGTGAAGGCGCGGACGGCGTCGTGGGGCGTGAGGCCGACGGGCGGCGGCGGTCGAACCGCCAGGCGGGCGGCGAGGGCGCAGCCGCGAAGGGCCGTGACGGCGGCGCGGGCGAGCATGGGGACGCGCCGGACGCGGCGCAGCGCGAACCCGACGGGCGTCGCGGTCAGGATTGTCCGCCCCGCGAGCCAATCGACGGGCCGACCCTTGGCGGGCACGACGGCCAGATCGACGGGCGGGCCGAGGAGCGCGCGCCGGAGGAACGCGCCGACGCCGGTGCGCGCCCGCTCCGTGCGCTGGTTGCGCGTGGCGGTTCGCACGGGGGTGAACCCCGCGGCCCGGGTCTCACGGATGACGGCCCGGGCCGTCGCCTGCCCGAGGTCGCGGGGCAGCGAGAGGGTGCAGCGCCTGTCGCGCAGGGCGCGGGCGGCCTCGGTGAGCGCGCTTGGCAGGTCGCTCCACGGGCGCATCGGCTCGGGGGGGGGGATGCTCGCGGGCATCGGCCCCGTGGTCCGCCCCCGTGCCGCGTCGCGCAGGCCGGCCAGGTGCAGGCGGGCGAGGTCCGGGCGGGCCATGAGTTCCTGGTTCACGGCGCGGGCGGTTTCGAGGAGGGCGCGGCGCAGGCGGACGACCGGCCCGAGGCCCAGCGCGGCGATCGGTCCGAAGGCGTTGCGGGCCGAGTAGGAGCGCTGACCGAGCGGGAATCGGTCGAAGCGCGGGTGCCGGGCGCGGGCGGCAGGAACGGCGGCGACGCGACCGCCCGCGGCGCGGGCGAGGCGGATGCACCACTCGGCGTCGTCGCCGTTGAGGAAGACGCGCGGCATCAGGCCCTCGCGGGCGGCCGACGCGCGCACCAGGGCGCAGCACGACGCGACGTAGTCGCACGGCACAACGCGGGTCGGGTCGTCGGGGAGCGACGCGAGCGCCGGGATGAGTGAGCCTGTGCGTGTGCAGACGCGCCCGCCGACCTCGAAGACCTCGCCCGTGTCGGGGTCGGCGATGGCCGCGCCCGCGATGATGAGGCCGTCGTCGCGCTCCATCGCGTCGATGAGCGCGCCGAGCGTGCCCGGCTCGACCCGGGCGTCGCTGTCCACGAGCCAGACGAAGTCGGGCGTTTCGCCCGTGCGTTCGTCGAGTGCGGCGGCCATGCCGGCGTTGTACCCGCCGCTGCCGCCGGTGTTCGAGGCCAGGCGCACCCACTCGACGCGCAGATCACCGGGCGGACCCGCGGCTTCGAGCGGCTCGCGTGAGGCGTTGTCCACGACGAGCACGCGCAGGTCGATGGACCGCACCCCCCCCTCGCGTTCGTGCCGCGTCTCGGAGCGGGCAAGGTCGTCGAGGAGCAGGGCGAGATCGGCGGGCCGTTCGAAGCACGGCACGACGGCGGCCACGCGGACCGTGCGCGTCCGCGACGCCCGCGCATCGACCACGACCGGATGGTCGAGCGGCGCGACGCGCGGCGTGCTGGCGAGGCCCGGATCCACGGGCGAGTGTAGGTTCGCTCCAAGGAGCCGCGACCGTGAGGGAGCGACTTCGACGCACCCGTCCGGCGCCAACCGCTCCCTCACGGTCGCGGCTCGTTGTGTCGCGGGTCGTTCCGCTGCGGGAGGAGCCTCTTGGCGGAGCGCAGCATCCAGCGCGCGCCGCCCGCGATCGGCCCCGGCATCGCGTCGATCGCCCGGTGCATGGCGCGGCTGACGCGGACCGTCGCCATCGACTCGAGGCGAGCGACGCTCTCGCGGGCCTGATGCAGGTCGTCGCGCAGCGCGGCGGCCTCGGCCTCGAGGGCGGCGGCGCGGGCCTGCGCCTCGGCCCCGGCCGCCTGCGCCGGCCCGAGCGCGGCCCACGCCTCGCGCAGGTGCATGAGCGGGATGGGCAGGCCCGATTCGTCCAGCCAGTTGCAATCGAACTTCCGCAGCATGGAGTTGGAGCGAGCGACGATGGCCCGCATGTGCTTCTCGTAGTGGTCGCGGTTGCGGTCGACGATCTTCGCGTACAACTCGTCGTGCCGGGCGACCGCGTCGAAGATCATCGTCGAGTTGGAGTGGCGGCGCCAGACGAAGAGCGGCTCGGGCACACGCACGCCGCGCCACCCGCGCGCGGACATGCGCACCCAGAGTTCCCAGTCCTCGTACCCGCGCGTCATGGTCTCGTCGAACCCGCCGACGGCCTCGAAGCGTTCGCGGCGCACGAGGCAGGTGACCGGGTGCAGGTTGGTGATGAGCAGGAGGAGCGGGTCCCACTCGGGGACGCGCCAGGTGCCCTCGCCCAGCCCGACGAGCCGCTCCCGGCAGTAGGCGTGGCTGGCGTCGTCGCGCCCGGCGGCGCGTTCGGCGTCGAGCGCGGCGGCGAGGGTGCGCACGAAGGTCGGCTCGACCCAGTCGTCGGCGTCGAGGAAGACGAGGTAGTCCGTGGTCGCGCCGCGTGCCCCGGCGTTGCGGGCGGCGGGCAGGCCGCGGTTCGGCTGGTGGACGACGCGGAGGCGATCGCGCCCGAATCGTTCGAGGAGCGCGTCGCAGGCGGCGGGGGTGTCGCCGTCGTCCGAGCCGTCGTTGACGACGACGGCGCGGGTGTCGGCGTCGTGCTGGCCGAGGGCCGAGGCGGCGGCGTCGGCGACGAACGCGCCGTGATTGAAGCAGGGGATGACGAAGGTGACGCTCGGCGCGCCCATGGCCGGCTCCGCCCGCGCGGGGTTCCGCGCGGGTGGCCCAGCCTATCCACACCGACAGGACCCGACCAACGCCTTGACTGGCCTTGAGGCTCGCGGGGTGCCATACTCAACGCTCATGCGCGACTTCCGGCGCTTCGCCAGACAATCCCTGCGTTACCGCGGCATGGTCGCGCTCTCGCTGTTCTTCGCCGTGCTCTCGGCGGGCGGGCTGGGGGCGGGCCTCGTGGGCATCATCCCGGTTCTGCGCAACATTCTCGAGGACGGGCACACGCTCCGCACGCTGGCGGCGCGGGCCAACGAGGCGTCGTGGATGCCCGGGGCGCTGCGGATGTCCGACGCCTTCGTCGCCTCGCTCACCGAGGACCGCTTCAAGACCGTGCTCATCATCATCGCGGGCCTGGGCGTGCTGACGCTGCTGGGCGGGGCGGCGAACTTCCTGCACGCGTACTTCTCGCTCACCGTGGTGCAGCGGACGGTGACGAGGGTGCGGCGCGACGCCTTCCACCGCGTGCTGCGTCTGCCGCTGAAGCGTGTGGTGGCGGGGGGGGCGAGCGACATCGTGAGCCGGATCGTGAACGACACGGCCGCGCTGGGCGCTGGGCTGACCGCACTGCTCTCGCGGGCGGTCGCGCAGGTGACGAAGGGGATCGCGGGGCTGGCCGCCGCCTTCGTCGCGGACTGGCGTCTGGGGCTGGTGTCGGTGGCGGTGGCGCCGCTGCTCTACACGATCATCCGTCGGCTGGGCAAGCGCATCCGGCGCGCCTCGCGCGAGGCGCTGCGTTCGCAGGCGGGGCTGTACGGCGCGGCGAGCGAGGCGTTGCAGGGCCTGCGGGTCGTGAAGGTCCACACCACCGAGCGCTACGAGGCGGGGCGGTTCCACCGCATCAACAAGCGTGTGATGCGGGAGATGCTGCGCGTGCGCACCGCGCGTGCGCTCGCCAGCCCGCTGGTGGAGGTGGTGTCGATCGTGGCGCTCGGGTTCCTCGCGCTCGTCGCCGCGAAGGCCATCATCGACGGGCAACTTAACCCGGCGAGGTTCATCACGGCCCTGATCGCGCTGGGGGCGGCCGGGGCGTCGCTCAAGCCGCTGACGGGCCTCGTGAACGACATCCAGAGTTCTGCGCCGGCGGCGCAGCGCATCGCGGAACTGCTCGACGCCGCGCCCGAGCCCGGGCACGACAGCCGCCTGCCGCGGCTGCCGCGGCACCGGGAGTCGATCGCGTTCGACGGGGTGTCGTTCGCGTACCCCGGCGCGAGCGAGCCGGCGCTGCGCGGGATCGACCTGCGGATCCCGTTCGGCGAGCGGGTGGCGTTCGTCGGGCCGAACGGATCGGGCAAGACCACGCTGCTCTCGTTCGTGCCGCGTCTGTTCGATCCGGACGCGGGCCGCGTGCTCATCGACGGGCGTGACATCCGCGAGTTCGGCGTGCGCAGCCTTCGCAGGCAGATCGGCGTGGTGACGCAGGAGGTGGTGCTGTTCCGGGGGACGGTCGCGGCGAACATCGCGTACGGCGCGGAGGGCGTGACGCGCGAGCGCGTCGAGGAGGCGGCGCGCAAGGCCCGCGCCGACGAGTTCATCCGCCAACTTCCGAACGGCTACGACACCGAACTCGCCGAGCAGGGCCTGTCGCTCTCCGGCGGGCAGCGCCAGCGGCTGGCGATCGCGCGGGCCATCCTGCGCGACCCGGCGATCCTCATCCTCGACGAGGCGACGAGCATGATCGACGCCGAGAGCGAGGCCCGCATCGGCGAGGCGATCGCAGAGTTTCACGGCGGCCGGACGTGCCTCATCGTCGCCCACCGGCTGAGCACCGTGCTCAACGCCGACCGCATCGTGGTGCTGGACGCGGGGCGCGTGGTGGACCAGGGCACGCACGGCGAGTTGATCGGGCGGTGCGCGACCTACCTGCAACTGGTTCGGCACCAGTTGGGCGGTGGGAACGACGTGGCCGCGAAGGGCGCCGCCCCACGGGAATAGGAAGACGGGGCCTGGAAAGGCCCCGCCCCGTGTGGCGTTGCGTTGTTGCGGGGGTTGTTGCTGGGGTTGTTGCGGGCGGGTCGTTCGCCGGCGTGTCCGACGCCCGGCATGGGCACACCGTAGATGAGGGTGACCGCGCCGCAGTTCGTCTTCGCCCCCATGCTCTCGCAGGGAACGCCGACGGCGAGGTCGGCAAAGCCGTCGCCGTTGAAGTCAGTCCTGGGCGGCGGCGTTGCCGGCGGCCAAGGCGAGTGCCGCGGCCATGGCCAGGGTGAGGGACAGGGCGCGGGTCGTGTGGGCTGCGTACATGGCCTCTCCTTCGTTCGTGCGGGTGGCTGGCACGCGGCCTACAGGCCGCCGCCAAAGGTCCAGCGACGAAGGAGGGGCGGGGTCACGGGAGAGTGACAGATTTCCAAATGGCCAAATGGCCAAATGGCCAATGGCAAGGCGGGGGTGATCTGGGGGGGTCAGCGGTCGAGTTCCGCCGCCACGATGTTGAGCGAGCCGAGGATGGCGACGACGTCGGCGAGCATGTGGCCTTCGGTGAGCATCGCCATGATCTGGTAGTTGATGAAACTGGGCGGGCGGGTCGCGGCGCGCCAGGCTCGGGGGGAGCCGTCGGAGACGACGTAGTAGCCGAGTTCGCCGTTGGCGGTCTCGTTGGCGCCGTAGGCCTCGGCGACGGGAGGCTCCCAGCCGCGGTTGGTCATGATGAGTTCGAAGTGCTGGATGAGTCCCTCGATGGAGCCGTAGACGTCGGCCTTCGGGGGCTTGACGAGTTTGCCGTCGGGGAAGGTGTTGACCGGGCCGGCGGGGATGTCGTCGATCAACTGTTCGATGATGCGGACGGCCTGCTTGATCTCCTCGATGCGGACGAGGAATCGGGCGTAGACGTCGCCCTCCTCGGCGATGGGGACGCTGAACTTGACGGCGGGCGCGCCCTGGCCGTCCCAGTTCTCGGCGTAGCAGAGGTACGGGGCGTCCTTGCGCAGGTCGCGTCGCACGCCGCTGGCGCGCGCGACGGGGCCGGAGATGGACCATGCGAGGGCCTGTTCCTTCGTCAGGACGCCGACGCCGCGGGTGCGGTCGATGAAGATGCGGTTTCGCTCGACGAGGGCGACGAGGTCGTCCACGGCGCGCGGCAGGTCGTTGCGGATGAAGTCCTTGACCATGGTCTTGAAGACGCGCTCGTCGGGGAGGTCCTGCATGAGGCCGCCGACGCGGGTCCAGTCGGGGTGGAACCGCTGGCCGGCGATGAAGTCGCAGAGGTCGTAGATCTTCTCGCGCGGGTTGAAGGCGTAGAGGAAGCCGGTGAAGGCGCCGAGGTCGAGCGCGGCCGCGCCGACGCAGAGGAGGTGGTCCTGGATGCGTCCGAGTTCCGCCATGATGGTGCGGAGGACCTTGCAGCGGGGGGTGATGTCGATGCCGAAGAGCGTCTCGACGGCGTGGTGCCAGCAGATGTCGTTGGACACCGGGGAGAGGTAGTTCATGCGGCTGACGATGGTGACGTACTGGTTGTAGTCGAGGTGCTCGCCGAGTTTCTCGAAGCCGGAGTGGAGGTAGCCGATGTGGGGCGTGCAGCGGGCGATGCGCTCGCCGTCGAGTTCGAGGACGAGGCGGAGCGTGGTGTGCGTGGCGGGGTGCTGCGGGCCGAAGTTGAGGACCCAGCGGTCGCCGGTGTCGACGTGGCGCGAGAGGTAGTCGGTGTTCTCGGCGTCGACGGTGAAGCCCTGCTCGGGACGGATGGTGTACGGCACGGTGAAGGCTCTCCTGTGGCCGGAGTATAGGGGCGAGCGCGCGATCCGTGCCCGTGGCGTGAACGACGCTATGGCTTCGGAAGAGTGAAGACGATCGGGCAGCGCGGTGCCTTCGCGCTCGACCGTGGCCACGCCTGTGGTCGTTGGCGCGGGCCACGGTGGGGCGCGGCTATCTGTCCCATTCGAGCCTCCGCCCGTCGTCGCTCGCTCTCATCCAGTCCGGGAGTTCGTCGGACAGCATGGAAGCAAACGCGCCTTTCTCGGTGTCCCAGGCGTCGAGCCTCAGGAATGTTCCCCGGGCGGGGGCTTCGCGCGGAACGATGAGGGTGACGAGACCGGTCTGGCCGTCCCGAACGGACGACCACGAGAGGCGGGTCGCCTTCGCGTCAACCTGCTGGCCGTGCTGGTCGATCACTCGAAGCGTGAACACGTACCTGTCCGCTCGCTTCTGGTCGAACCGGCCGTCGATGCGCAGGGCCAGCGCCCATGAGCGACCGTCGAGAGTGGGTGCCCAGCGCACCGATGTGAGGACGAACCACTCCTGGATCCGCACGCGGGCCGGCGATGCGCCGTCGGATCCTCCGCAGAAGATGACCCCGAACTCCGGTGGTGGCGTGACGATGCCGGGGAGGCCGAACCGCCGCATCGCCTCGGCCGCGAGCGCCTTGGTCTCCGGCCACCATGTCTCGACGTACAACGCTTCATCTGGAGCGAGGCTCTCGGGGAGGGTCCGCATGTCGATCTGAAAGTTGAACGGGCGGTTCAGGGCGACGGCCCGCACCGGGAACATGGGCTGAACGATCACGCGGTTGACGCCGTCCATCGCCTGACCGGCGAGCGCCAAGTGGTCGAAGGTCGTGCGGGCCCCGTCGACGCGCTGCCGTACCTTGTCGTCCAGATGGAAGGCCTGGTTCAAGACGTCGCTGTACCGCAGGTTTGAGAGGAAGCCCGCGATGAGGACGACGAGCAGCGCCGGAACGCCCACGCCCGTTGCCGACCTGCGCGCCGCTGGGTCTCTCAGCGTCTGGACCGCCCCGTGGCAGACCCCCGCCAGGAGCAGCGCGAAGCCGGGCATGAGCAGCAGCACGATGAAATCGTGGACGAACGCGTGCTCCGTCATGACCACGAACCAGAGCAGGCCCCCGGCCAGGAGCAGCAGCCCGTTGACGACGGCCAGTCTGGCCGGGCGGACGGAATCGCGGCCCCAGACCGCGAGCAGCACGCCGCTGAGGAGCACGGCCGGCACGAGCACCCAGGGGTCGAGGACCGGGTAGAAGAACTGCCGATCGTAATCGAACGATGGGCTTGTGCTCCAAGGCCAGCCGAGGCGCGCGAGCCAGCGAGGAAAGAAGCGGTCCATGGTGTCGGCGTTCATGGCCCCGATGGCCCGCTTCTCCGCGCCGCTGGAGAGCGAAGCCACCCCGGCCCGCCATCCGCCCCCGATGGCGGCGCCGTTGTGGAGGATGCGCACGACCATCACCAGGAACGGCATCGTGCCCACGACCGCCGCGCCGACCAGGACTGTGAGCCTGAAGCGGAAGAGCGTCCTGGCGGCGACGAAGGCGCCGAACAGGAGCACGTTCTCGAACGTGATCCAGCCGTCGGCGAAGAACAGGAGCGCAGTGGCGCCGACCCAGCCGACGCGGCCGCGCCGCGTTGTCGCCGACTCGAAGCGGAGCCAGCAGGCCAGCAGGCCGAACAGCGTCAGGATTTCGTAGGCGTCGATGCGGAACATGGACGAGAAGCCGGCGAAGGGCACCGAGAGCATGTAGAAGCACGCGGCCAGCGCGCCGATGGGCGCGTTGTGGGCGATCCTTGCGAACACGAAGTACGCGAGAAGCGCCCCGAGCGAACCCGCCACCTGCGCGACGACGCGGTAGATCGTGATGTCGGAACGCCCTTCGATCGGCCCCGCGCCGAGCCGCTTGACGATCTCGTGAATCCAGTACGGCCCAGGGGGGTAGGTCGCGTAGATGGAGCCGGGCTTCCCGTCGCGCAGCGCTGTCTCGATGCACGGGAGCCCTTTGGTCATGCCGAGACCGAACCGGTCGAAGAAGCGGCTGGCGTTGACCACGTTTGAGTCGTTCCACCACCCGCCGATGTGAAGGCCCGGGTCGCGGACGTGGATCGAGATCAGCAGCGCGGTCCACACGGCCCACAGGCAGAGGAATACCGCCGCCGCGGGATGAGGGCGGCGACCCCGCCGCCCCCCTCGTTCGCGAGTGGCCTCGATCGAAACCGTCGCGGCGTCCACCTGCCCCGGGACCGGATGGGTCCGCTCCCCTTGAGGCAGCGGACACGCCCCAGACTCGCTGATCATCATCGGCTCAACCCTTTGGATCCGATGTTCTCGCGGGAAGTGATGCGTTCCGCGACGTTGCTATTGACGATGATCCCAGGTTCGGACGGCTCGTGCTGAGACACTCGCGCCTGACGGCGATGAGCGTACCAGCGGTAGACACCCGTTCGCTTGAGGCTCTCTATCAAGCGATAGGAACGGCTGTTCCTGATCCGAACCAGCCTGACACCCGGCGGCTCCAGGGCATCGGACGTGTTCCACCCCGCGCCGAACCGGACCCGCGCCGCGAGCCGGTACGGCAGCGTGCGCTTCACGGCCTGCACCAGCCGCCAGGCCCGGGACGACTCGATGCTCTTGAGTTCGACGATCGCCCGTTCGTCGGCCCGGCGCGGGTCGTCTGCGGGCGCGGCCGCGGCGCGGGCCTCGTCGAGCATCCGCTCGCGCTCGCGCCAGAGCCACTCGGCGAGCCGGGCGACCCGCGTCGATTCCACGGCCTGCGTGGCGAGTTCGCGCGCCAGCGCGGCGTCCACGGTCGGGCGCGGCGACTCGGCGTGTCGCCGGCGGGCCAGCGAGAGCAGTTCGACCATGCGGTCGCCCGCGTCCTCGAGCCGGAAGCGATCTCGCACTCGTTCGCGCGCGGCCGCACCCATGCGCGCCCGCAGGTGCGGGTCGCGGACCAGTTGTTCGAGGGCGTCGGCGTAGCGCTCGGCCTCCTGCTCCTCGGTTCCCTTCTCGATGAGGATGCCGGTGTCCGGGGTGACGAGTTCGGCCTGCCCGCCGACCACCGCGCCGACCACCGTCAGCCCGGTCGCCATCGCCTCGTAGACGGAGAGCGCGATGCCCTCCCACTGCGAGGGCAGGAAGAAGACGTCGCAGGCGGCGTTGATGGCGGGCATGTCGTGCGCGGGCCGCTCGCCCAGCAGGCGGATCCGGTCGCCGAGGCGGTTGGCGTCGATGAACCGTTCGAGCCACGGGCGGTCCTCGCCGTCGCCGACGATGACCGCGAGGAACGCGGAGGTCCGCGAGGCGAGGCGTCTGATCGCTTCGGCCAGCACGCGAGGCTGCTTCTGGGCGCAGAGCCGGCCGGAGAAGAGGATGAGGCAGAGGCCGTCGGCGACGCCGAGTTCGTCCCGGATGCGTCGCCGCTCGTCGGGCATGGGTCGCCACGCGTCGGCGTCGATGCTGGTGTAGCAGACCTCGATGCGCTCGCGTTCCGCGCCGCGCGACGCCATCCAGCCGCGGAGATGGTCGGAGGAGACGACGCTCAGGTCGAGGAGGCTCTGCCATCCCGCGCCGCTGCGCGGGTGCCCGCCGTTGTTCCAGTATTCCTCCTCCATGTGGTTGTAGTCGAGGTAGGCGGGTTCGGGGCAGTGGGCGCGCAGGTAGGGGAGCAGCCGGTACCCGAACTCGCTGTTGCTGATGATCACGGCGTCGGGTCGCCGGGACTCGATGAGGTGGCGGATGAGCGCGGGGTGGTCCGCGGGGCGTGCGATCCGGTGCGGGGCGAAGATGTCCGGCGTGAACTCGGCGAACGCGGGGAGCCAGGGGTCGTCGTTCTCGAGCGTGGTGCAGATCGTCACCTCGTAGCCCCGGCGCGTGAGGAGGCGCGTGAGGTCCAGGTTCCAGCGGTCCGCCCCGCCCATGCGCAGCCACGGCAGGATCATGAGCACGCGCGGCGCGGATCGGGCGAGGGGGTTGGCGAAGGGCGGGCGTTCGCGGATCGTTTCGTACGGGAGGGGGGGGCGTGGTTCGGGGGTCGGGAAGCGTCCCGCGAAGAGCGCGGGGAAGCGTTCGCGCAGGAGCCGTTCGAAGCCGCGTTGGCGCTCCGCGCCGTCCCAGTTCTCCCACGCCGCGCCGTGGTTCTCGCGGCGCCGGTACCAACTGAGGTACTCGGGCACGGTCGCGCCCCACATGCCGGCGTCGGCGCAGCGGAGCCAGAACTCCCAGTCCTCCATGCCGCCGCGGATGGACTCGTCGTATCCGCCGACCCTGTCGTGGGCGTCGCGGCGGACCATGACGGCGTGCCCGCCGCAGAGGCACTCGCGGAGGAAGGCCGGCCCGTTGTTGAAGCCGAGGGGGTAGAGGTACTGCTGCGCGTCGAAGCCGACCTCGAACCCGTGCGCGAACGAGAGGTGCGGGTTGGAGTGGAGGAACCAGGCGAGTTTTTCGAGCGTGGTCGGCTCGATGAGGTCGTCGGCGTCGAGTTGGAAGACGAGTTCGGCGCGTGCCGCCGCGAAGCCGGCGTTGCGGGCCGCGCTGGGGCCGCTGTTGCGCGCGAGGTCCACCACGCGGACGCGGGGGTCGGCGGCGCGGAAGCGGTCCAGCCCCGCGAGGGCTTCGCGGTCGGCGGACCCGTCGTTGACGATGAGCCACTCGAAGTTCTGGAGGGACTGACGGAAGACGGTGCGTGCCGTCTGGTCGAAGACCGAGGGGGGGGTGTTGAAGAACGGCGTGACGATGCTGACCGCGGGCGTGGCGGGAACGCCCTCGGGGCGGTAGTCGAACGTCGCGCGGCGCGGATCGGCGGGGGTGCGCTCGAAGTCTGGGAGCCTGGGGTCGATCATCGTCCGCCTCTCCGCACGGCCCGTCCGTCGGCCCGCGCACGAACGCGGGCGCCGCCGCCGACCGGCCTCACGCCGAGGCTCCTTCGCTCGGGCGCTCGTGGGGCGGCGTCGCATCGGGAGAGGCGAGCATGCCGGGGTCCACGACGGCGCGCCGGAGCGCCTTCCTGCCGACGGCCCGGATCAGCCCGCGGACGCCGGAGAGCCGCACGAGTTCGGCCCGCATGACGCGGATCCGCTCGGCGGCGCGGTCGGTTTCGGCGCGCAGGCGCTCCCGCTCGGCCTCAAGACCGATTATCAGTTCTCGCTGCGTTCGAGTCAAGGCGTCGAGGCGCCGGGCCTCGGCGGCGGCGTGCTCGCGTTCCTCTTCGGCGCGGCGCTTCCCGGCGTCGAGCGTCTCGATCCACGCGCGCAGTTCCTCGATGCGTGCCTCGTGCTGCGTGCACCTGCGTTCCCACTCGGCACGCTGGGCGTCGGACCACGCGCGGGCGCGTTCGAGGTCCGCGCCCCATGCCCGGACGCGCTCGGTTTCCTGTTCGAGCCACTCGGCGGCTCGCTGCCGGTCCTCCGCCCAGCGTGAGGACTCGCGGGCCATGTCGCGCAGGCGTTCCGCCTCGCGCTCCCAGTCGGCGCGCTGGCGCTCGGCCCAGTCGCGCGCCCCCTCGAGCCGCGCGATCCACTGCGTCTGCTCGCGCATCGCGGCCTCGCGTTCCTCGGCGAGGCGGCGCCACGATTCGTGCTGCGACCTCTCCCAGTCGCGCGCTTCGGCGACGCGCTCCAGTTCGGCCGCGCTCTCGCGCAGGGCCGTGTCGCGACGATCGGATTCCGATCGCCACCAGCCCGCCTCGCGCTCGAGCCACGCCTTGGCGCGCTCGAGTCTCCGCGTCCAGGCGAGTTGGCTGGACCAGTTGAGCGTGGCGGTTCGCTCCCAGGAGACGCCCGGCCTCGAGGCCCACTCGTCGAGCATCTCCAGCCCATCGCCGCAGCGGACGGCCATGTCGAGGACCTGCGCCGCCTCGCGCAGTCCGAACGAGACGGGGCGGTCCGCGCGGCCGACGACGTTGGTCCAGTCGCCCGAGAGGACGCGCCGCGCCTCCTCGACGCCGCGTGTCCAGGCCTGTCGGGCCTCGGCCGTGCGCCCGTCGCACGCGCTGAGGAGCCCGGCGCGGAAGAGGGCGTCGATGGTCTTGGTCGCCAGGAGGGGCGCGAAGCGCACGGGGTCGAGGTCTGCGCAGGCGAGGAACGCACGCCGCGCGGCCTCGCGGTCGCCCGTCCGGAGGTGCAGCAGCCCGGCGAGGTACTGGTTGCTGATCCGCCACCGCCAGGCGTGCGGGGTGTCGTCGGCCTGCCGGTGGTACTCGTCGATGCGCGCGAGCGTGCCCGCGATCCCGTCGGCGTCGCCGGAGTCGAGCAGGCGGTAGCCGAGCACGCACAGCGCTGCGCCGTGGTCCGCGCTGCCGGCCGGGGCCGATTCGAGCGTCCGCTCGGCCAGGCGGCGCAGCAGCCCCGGGCTTTCCGTGCGGGCGCCGATCGAGACCATGGCGCGGACGAGCCACGGGTTGTGGTAGTCGCGCTCGAACGCGGTCAGGTTGTAGCCGTCGAGGTCGTGGTAGTCGGGGTACGCGGTCTCCGCGTAGCCGTCGCTGCCCGCATCGATCGGATCGGCCATGGCGACGAGGATCCACCACTCGGGGTCGCCGGGGGGGGGGTCGGCGTCGAGGGGCGCCTCGGCGAGCGCGGGCGTGACGCCGGTCCGGTGCACGCCGCCGTCGGCGGTCTGGGCGTAGGCTCGCTCGAGTACGAAGCGCGACCCCACCTGCCGCACCAGCGTCGCCCAGTCGTAGACGTGCAGGTGGTGCGGGTTGGGGTCGTTGCCGGTCTCGTCGACCCAGCGGTTCGGGACGCTGACGACGAGGCGCCCGCCCGGACGGAGCACGCGCCGGACCTCGTCGAGGAAGCGCTCCGGCTCCGCGATGTGCTCGAGCGTTTCGAAGGACGCGACGAGGTCGACCGAGCGGTCCTCGAGCGCGGAGAGGTCCGCCACGTCGGCGGTGCGGAACTCGACGGCGGGGCGCGGGTCGGGGGCGGAGAAGTTGGCGTCGGCGTACTCGACGGCGGCGGCGCTCGCGTCGAGGCCGATGACGCGCGCGGGCCTGCCCGCCCGGGCGAGCACGTGCGCGCCGTAGCCCATGCCGCACGCCGCGTCGAGGACGGTGTCGCCCGGCCGGACGAACGAGGCAGCGAGGGTGTAGCGGGCGACGTGGGCCTCGGACCGGATCCCGGACTCGCGGAGCATGTCCATGTGCAGATCGCGCTCGCGCGCGAGCCACGACAAGGGGTAGGCGTCGAGGGCGCGCGGGGGGGGCTTCTCGAAGACCAGCGTGGCCTGGCCGGTCACGGTCTCCGCGCTCGCGTACGGCACGACGCGCTGCATCAACGGGTGCTTTCGGGCGCCGGCCTCGATGAAGCGGGCCTCCCACCAGGCCCGCGGCCGCACGGTGAGGTGCCAGGTGCCGTCGCGGTCTGGCGCGGTCCCGACCGTGACGAAGAGATTCGACCGGGCGACGCGGATGAGTTCCTCGACCGCCCGCTCGGCGTCCTCGGGGGCGAGGTGCTCGAGCACGTCGGTGCAGACGACGGTGTCGAACGCGCCGTCCGGGAAGGGCAGGGCGAGGACGGAGCCTTCGGCGAACCGCCCCGGTGCGAGGGCGTTGCCGTGCTCGACGACGCGCCGGGCGCAGTCGACGCCGCGGGCGTCGACGCCCTCGCGGAGCAGGGCGAGGACGAGCGCGCCCATGCCGCAGCCGGCGTCGAGGACGCTCCCCGCGCCGCAGGCGACGAGGATGCGCATGGCGAGTTCGGCGGCGTTCTCGAATGAGGAGGACCCCCACCGGTCGGCGCGGGCCCAGTACTGGTCGTAGATCGCCGCGTAGTCAGTGCCTGACATGCGCCCTCATCCGCAGGTCGGCGACGCCGCCGAAAAAGTACTCGTGTCGGTCGACGAGAACGCTGAAGAACGCGGCCTCGTCGATCCAGTGAAGGATGCGCTGGTCGTTGTAGTGCCGGTCGCGTTCCTCGCTCACGGACGCCTGGACCTCGTAGAAGTTGGCGCCGAGCGGGCAGTCGCAGACGAAGTCGATCTCCTCTGTGTGCCCCGCGGGGAGCCGACGGTCCCAGAGCGCGTCGCCCCGCGCCCGCCCGGCCCAGAGGGCCATGTCCTGGTTCAGCGTGCCCCACGAGTATATCTTGACGCCCTGCTTGTCGCGGATGCGCACGCCCACGCTGATCCCGGTCATCTCGCGGTTCACGCGGTAGCGGACGCGGATGACGAGCGTCTCGCCGGGGCGGAAGGCGGCGCACGGCTCGCCCGCGCCGTCGAGGACCTGCACGCCCAGGATCTCGGCGTCCAGGTCGCCGAAGGAGCGGCGCGAGAGGTCGTCGTCGTCGGGGGTTGGAGGCTCGTCGGCGTGGGTCTCGGCGCGCGGGGCCTGCGCCCGGGCGGCCTCGCTCCGCATCCAGCGGCTTTCCTCCTCGTGCAGCAGGCGCCGGTAGTCGAGGAGCACCTCCGACGACGGGCCGATCGCGCGCACGCGCCCGGCGTGCAGCAGCAGCGCGCGGCCGGTGAGCGTGCGGATGGTCTCCTGGTCGTGCGAGACGAAGAGGAGGGTGACGCCGCGCTCGCGGAGTTCGTGCAGGCGCTGGTAGCACCGTTTCTGGAAGAGGTTGTCCCCGACGGCGAGGGCCTCGTCCACGATCAGGATGTCCGGCTCGACCTGCACCTGCACGGCGAAGGCCAGCCGCACGAGCATGCCCGAACTGTACGTTTTGACGGGCTGGTCGATGAACTGCCCGATGTCGGCGAAGGCGGCGATGGCGTCGAAGCGCTCGTCGACCTGGCGGCGGGTCAGCCCCAGGATCGCCCCGTTGAGGTAGACGTTCTCGCGTCCGGTGAACTCGGGGTCGAAGCCGCTGCCGAGTTCGAGCAGCGCGGCGACGCGCCCGGCGCGGCGGACGACGCCCTCGGTCGGCGCGGTGGTGCCGGCGACGATCTGGAGGAGGGTGCTCTTGCCCGAGCCGTTGCGTCCGACGATCCCGAAGGACTCGCCGCGCGCGATCTCGAAGGTCACGCCGCGCAAGGCCCAGAACTCGGAGTAGAAGCGTCGGCTCCAGCGGAAGGCCGCCTGCTTGAGCCTGTCCTCGGGGCGGGCGTACATGTGGTAGCACTTGCCGAGGTTCTCAACCGCGATGGCCGGGCCTGATGCGCTCATGCCGCTCCCGTTCAGATCACGTCCGCCAGCCCGCGCTTGCTCTTGACGAACCACGCGTACCCCGCCTGCATGACCGCCGCGCACGCGAGGGTGAACGCCGCCAGGACGGGCCAGTCGGGCGGCTCGCCCAGCACCAGCACGCGCCGCGCGTCGAGGACGGGGTAGGTCAACGGGTTGAGGTAGGGGATGAAGCGCAGGTGCTCGGGCACGGCCTCGATCGGGTAGAAGATCGGGGCGGAGAAGAACAGGATGTTGCTCACGACCACGTTGAGCAGTTGCCCGATGTCGCGCAGGAACACGCCGAGCGACGCCAGGAACCACGTCACCCCGAGCGTGAGCATGACCACCGGCGCCAGCGTGAGCGGGAGCAGCGCGGCCGTCGGCGGGATGCGCCCGGTCGTGATCAGCAGCAGGACGAGCACGAGCACGGCGAAGATGAGGGCGGTCACGAGCGAGGCGAGGGTCGCGGAGACGCCCAGGACCTCCAGGGGGAACACGACTTTCTTCACCAGGTTCGGTCGGGCGAGGACCAGCGTCGGGGCGGCGAGCGCCGCCTGCGAGAAGATGTTGAAGGGGATCATCGCGCAGAGCATCATGACGACGAACCCGGCCGTCTCGGACTCGATGCCCGCGGCCTGCCACCGCACGCGCAGGACGATGGAGAAGACGAAGGTGAAGACGAGGATCGTGGCGAGGGGCTTGAGCACCTCCCAGGCGATGCCCAGCAGCGTGCCCTTGGACCGCGCCGCCAACTCGCGGACGGTGAACTGCCGGATCAGTTCCCGGTGGCGCCACAGGTCGCCCGCCAGGCGCGCAGGGCTGAGCAACGCCGACCACGAAGCGGGTGAGGAACTCAGGGTGACGAGCGGCGGCGTCATCGGCGCAGGGCCGAGTGTATCCGCGCGCCGGGGATGCGCGAGCGGCGACGCGCAGGCCGCGCCGCACGCGCGGTCCGAACCGCGCCGCACGCGCGGCGGGGGCGAAGATATTTGGTGTTTGTTTGTGCTCGTATGCCGGCCTTTCGTGTGCGTCGGCCCCGGCTTTCGCCTATGATGCCCGCACTTCCGGGCGTCGATCGGCGTCTTGGGACGATCCCGGCATGCACCAGAGCCACCCCCCGCCCATCCCGACGAGCGCGCCCGGCGTCACGGTGGTCGTGCCCTGCTACAACGAGCAGGGGGCGGTGGCCGAGACCGTGCGCCAGGTGGACGACGCGCTCTCGCGGCTCGAGTGCGAGTCGGAGATGATCTTCGTCAACGACGGCTCGCGCGACGAGACCGGCGCGATCCTCGACGGCCTGGTGCGCGAGTACCCCCGCCTGCGCGTCTACCACAACCCGGTCAACGCCGGGTACGGGGCGACGCTCAAGCGGGGCGTGGCGCAGGCGCGGTTCGACCGCGTCGTCATCACGGACGCCGACGGGACGTACCCCAACGAGCGCATCCCGGACCTGGTCGCGATGCTGGACGAGCACGACATGGTGGTCGGGGCGCGCACGGGGTCGGCCGTCCGCATCCCGCTGGTCCGGCGCCCGGCCAAGTGGGCACTGCTGCGTTACGCGCGCTGGATGTCGCGGGCGGACATCAAGGACATCAACTCGGGCCTGCGCGCGATCCGGCGCATCCACGTCGAGCGCTACTGGTCGATGCTGCCCAACGCCTTCAGTTTCACGACCACGATCACGCTCGCCCTGCACACGGACGGCGCGAGCGTGGCCTACGTGCCGATCGACTACCACCCGCGGGTGGGGAAGAGTTCCATCCGTCCGATCCGCGATACGCTGGGCTTCTTCTCGCTGGTCTTCCGGACGGTGATGTACTTCAAGCCGCTGCCGGTCTTCGGCTCGGTGGCGGTGGCGCTGATGGTCCTCGCGGTCGTCGTGGGCATCATCGGGAAGATCAAGTTCGGCACGGTGCCGAACGTGAGCACGACGGGCCTGCTCTCGACGGGGTTGATCCTGTTCGGGCTGGGGCTGATCGGCGACCTCATCAACGCGCGCATGGTCGGGTCGCCCGCGCACGTGCGCCTGCGAGCGGGGCACGACGGCGACGGGCGTTCGGGCGAGCCGGCGCAACCGCGGACGGACACCGCCGCGCCGCAGGTCGAGGTTCGGCCTCTGCGTCGAGTGCCGACCGGCGCCTCCGGCGACCGGGGTCGGCAGGTTTAGGGGGGTTCTCGCCGCGCCCGCAAGGCCCGGGCGAGTTCGGCCCGGAGCGTGAGCGCGCCGATCGCGGCCAGCATCCAGTACCCCAGCACGGTGTAGAGCATCGCCGCCGCGACGACCGCCTCCGGCTCGGCCGTGCCGCGGAGCAGGGCGGCCAGCGCGGCGTCGCGGGTGCCGATCCCGCTCACCGAGACGGGGAGCAGCCCGACGAAGATCGCCAGTGCGCCCGCGCCCACCGCGCGCAGCGGCTCTACGGCCGCGCCCGTCGCGCGGAGCAGGCACCAGAGGATCATGGTGTTGTTGAGCCAGGCGATGGTGGAGGCGCCCGCCGCGCCCGCGGCGAACCACGGCCTGGCTGTGATCGAGCGCGCCCCGTGGCCGAGCCGATCGAAGGAAGACCGCATCACGGGCATCCGGTGCGCGAACCGGAGCGCGGCGAACGCGCCGATGGGCAGCGCCATCAGGGCCGCGGCGAGGGCGGCCACGTGCCATTGCGCCAGCGCGACGGCCGAGAGCGTGCCGAGCGCGCCGAGCATGAAGACGTCGAAGACGCGCTCGACGAGGACGATCCCGAGCAGGGTGGCGCGCTCGCCCGGGGCGTCGGCGAGGAAGACGCCCTTGGCGAGGTCGCCCCCGCGCGCGGGCAGGAAAGCGTTGAGCGTGAGTCCCGCCATGACGGCCGACCAGCACCGCCGCAGCGGCCGACGCATGCGCGCGGAGCGGAGGAAGAGGCTCAGGCGGAGCGAGCCGATGAGCGTGCTCAGCAGGCAGAGCGCCGCGCCCGCGCCGACCCACGGCGCGGAGGCCGACGCCACCGACGAGACGATCCGCTCCGTGTCGAGCGTCGCGGCCAGCAGCGCGAGCGCGCCCGCCATGCCCGCGAGCGGGATCGCCGCGAGGAGCACGCGGCGCGAGCGGGCGCCGGCATCTCCGCGACCGTCGTGTTCGCTCGCTGTGGTCATGCTCGGCCTGCGCCCGGCGCGCCGACGCCGGTCACGGCTTTCGGGCGACGAACAACTGATTCACGAAGAACGGATTGAACACGACGAGCGGGCGCAGCACGCGGTCGACGGCGTCGGCAAGCCGTGGCGAGACGGGCACGCGCAGGTACGGCAGGAAGCCGACGGGAGCGAACATGAATCGGCAGTAGAGGACGGGCGCCAGGCCCGCCGCGGCGGCGAACGACGCGAACGACTCTCGTCCGATCTGGTCCTCGTGGTGCTCGTCCTTGTGCAGGCGCAGCGCGCCGCTGATCGCGTCCCACGTCCCCGCCGGGCACGACGCGACGACGATCCCTCCGGGCCGCAGCGCCCGGGCCGCCTGCTCCATGAGCGCCACAGGCTCGCGGAGGTGCTCGAGGATCGCCAGCGCGGTCACGAGGTCGAACGTCCCCGGCTCGACCGCGTCGTGGGGGCGCGTCACGTCGCCGCGGAGCAGCCGGCAGCCCGGCGGGAGGGTGCCGGCGGCGTCGATGAGGTCCTGGGCGTACTCGATCCCGATGGACTCGCTCGCGCCGAGCAGCCTGTGCGTCTCCGCCATCGTGACGCCCTCGGCCGCGCCGAGGTCGAGCACGCGGGGCGAGGCCGCGCCCGGGCCGAAGCGCCGGTAGGCGTTGGCGGCGTTGAGAGCGCGCGACTTGTACCTGAACTCCAGGTGCGGCTTGGACCTGCGGTCGGCGGCGTAGGAGGCGTCCATCACGCCCGCGGGGGCGGCATCGCCGTGCGGACGCGGTGCGGGAGGAGCCCCGGCCGTGGTGTTGCTCACGAGACTGCCTCCATCGTCGCGGCTCGCCCGGACACCGCGGACGCTCTCGGCGCATCCGGTGGCGGCGCGGCACGCGCGTACTCCCTTCTCCAGACACGCCACCCGCCCTCCACCGGCAGCGACGCCGGGTCCGCGTGCCGCCACGGGCAGAGCACCGACTCCTGATAGACGTTGCTGTTGGCGACGTAGATGCTCGTCGCGTCGGACCCGACGCTCAGCCGCTTCAGCGGCATGCTGGCCGGGAAGCGGTCCGTCACCACCACGCGGTCGTCCTCGATCTCGATGCGCCTGGCGAAGCGGTACGGCGCCTTGGGCTTGCCGGTGATGGCGACCTTCTGCACCAGGCTCCGCGTCAGGTTGGCGTTGAACCGCCCGATCACCAGCACCCAGGCCCGCAAAATCAACTGCTTGAGCACGGTCATCTGGTTGCGTCGGCGGTAGCAGAAGTCCCCCTCGACCTCGAAGACGCGCGTTCCGGCGTCGGCGCGGACCGTCGAGTCGTGCTGCACGAGGTGCGTGACGACGATCCGGCCGTCCGTCGTCTCGCCGATCAGCCCCGTGTCCGAGGCGATCGGCCCGTGGGCATCGAAGACCTTGAGCACGCCGCCCTTGCTCAGATTCGCCACGGCGTAGCGTCCGCCCGTCGGCTCGGTCTCGCGCCCGTTCCACGAGACGGCGATCTTCGCGCCGGGCATCCAGACCGTCGCCGGCTCTCGCCGCGTCTCGTTGATGGGCGCGGGCCGCGGCCGGTGGTAGTCCTCCCACGCCTGGAGGAAGTCGTAGACGTAGTGGGCAGTCATGCGGTCGTCGTCGTTGTGGTATCGCTTGTCCCCCGGCACGCCGGCGAGGAAGGCGTCCGCGATCTGGCCGGCCTTGTCGGTGTGCGGCGCCAAGACCTCGAACCCGTGGGGGTAGAAGTGGTAGGTGTTGCGGCTGCCGTACTCGCCCCCGTAACTCCCGTCGGGGTGCATGAAGTGCCACGAGAACCCGACGGCGCGCACGAGGGGGTCGATGAGTTCGTCGGCGCGGTCGGCGTGCCCTGCCTGCCGCATCTTCTGCACGAGTTTGGCGAGGAAGTCGATCGTGCAGGTGTGGTAGCCGGGGTCCGCGCCCTCGTACTCCTGGAACCACCCCTCCTCGTGCTGCCAGCTCAGCGTGAGGGCGATCCGGTCCTCGGCGACCCGGCGCGCGCCGTCGTCGCCCGTGATGCGGTAGACGTTGTACGCGGCGAGCGCGGCCAGGGCCTGGTGGTTGCTGAGCCGACCCGTCTCGTTCTCGTGGCTCAGGTGGCGCACCCGCTTGAGGAACAGATCGACGACCCGCGGGTCGTCCATGCCCAGGACCTGGTAGGTCTCGGACGCGGAGTAGAGGCTGAAGACCAGCGCGCCCATCGCGCGCTCGAACGGGAAGTAGTCGTCGCAGGTGCCGTCGGCGTGCGAGGATCGGGCCATGTAGCGGACGGCGGCCTCGGCGAGTTCGCGCACGCGCTCCACGCCGAAGAACCGGTTCCCGGGGTAGGGGCGGGCGTGCACGAGCGCGAGGGGGAGGACCATCTCCTGCGCCATCCCGCACGGGAAGTCCATGGTGCGGTAGTGCCAGAAGGCCCGGTCGAACGACCCGTACGTCGGGCTGTACGGGTTGCGGTCGATCAGTTGCAGCAGGCGCGGGATGTACGGCAGAGCCAGTTCGACGTACCGATCTCGCACCCCAGACCTCCTCACGCGCCCTTGCGCGGGGGCGCGGCCGGTCCCCGCGTTCACGCCGCGGGCAGACGATAGCCGACCCGTCCGCCGGGGGGCGACCCGGCGTCGCGCGGGGCCGGCTCAGCGTCCGTCGAGGAACTCCGCCAGCAGGCGCGCCCCCCACCCCGTCGGGCCGGCGACGAACGGTCCCTTGTCCGAGTCGGCGACGTGGACGCCGGCGATGTCGATGTGCGCCCACGGCACGCCGCGCTCGACGAAGTACGCCAGGAACGCCGCCCCCTGGATCGGGTGGGCCTTGCGGTTGGGGTTGCTGTTGAGGATGTCCGCGACGGTGGACTTCATCATGTCGCGGTATTCGGGGTGGTGCGGGAGGCGCCAGACGCGCTCGCCGCTGGCCGCGCTGGCGGCCTCGATGCGGGCGCGGAGCGAGTCGTCGTCGCACCACAGGCCGGCGAAAGTCGAGCCGAGCGCGACCACCACGCCGCCCGTGAGCGTGGCCAGGTCGATGATGCACTCGGGGTTCTCGCGCTCGCAGGCCCAACAGAGGGCGTCGGCGAGGACGAGCCGCCCCTCGGCGTCCGTGTTCGTGACCTCGACCGTCACGCCGTTGCGGAAGGTGAGCACGTCGTCCGGTCGGTAGGCCTCGTCGCTGATCGAGTTCTCCGCGGCGGCGAGCAGGGCCACGACGCGGCGCTTGGGCTTGATCGTGGTGGCGACGGCGTGCATCGCACCCAGCACGGCGCAGCCGCCGTCCTTGTCGCGCTTCATGCCGGCCATGGAGTTGTTGATCTTGAGGCTCAGGCCGCCCGTGTCGTAGCAGACGGTCTTGCCGACGAGGACGACGGGCTTGCCGCCCGCGCGCCCGCTCTTCGGCTTGTACTCGAGGCGGATGAGGCACGGCTCGTTCTCGCTCGCCGCGCCGACCGTGGCGATGCCGGTCAGGCGCTCCTCCCGCAGCCGCTTGCCGGAGATCACCGTGCAGGTCATGCCGGTCTTGCGGGCGAGTCTGCGCGCCTGCTCGGCCATCCACATCGGCGTCGCGACGTTGGGGGGCGTCTGGCTGAGCGTGCGCGTGAGGTTCGCGCTCTCGGCGAGGGCGAGGCCGCGCTTCAGCCCGCGGTTGAACGGGGCGTGCGCGGAGCGGACGGCGAGGGTGGGCTTGGGCCGGCCGTTGTTGTTGCCGCCGGCCGCCCCCTTGAGGATGTCCGCGTTCCAGGCGACGAGTCCCAGGCCCTCGCCGAAGGCGGACCCGGCCCGCTCGGCGTCGAGGCGCGCGCCCGCGAGCGGCCCCTGCACGTCGATCTCCGCGGAGGGATCGCGGGTCACGGCGAGCCGGCGCGCGACGGCGGCGGCCGCGGTGCGCAGGGCGTCGGCGTCGAACGAGTCCTTCGCGCCCAGGCCGACGACGAGCACGCGGTCGTGCGCCCCGCGCCCGGTCGGGAAGGCCTCGACCACGCGCCCGATGTCGCCGGTGGCCTCGCCGCGCTTCAGGGCGGCGGAGGCGGAGCCGTCGGCGTCGCGCTTCTTCGAGGCGGCGTCGAGGGGCTGGCCCTTGAAGTGGGCGAGGACAACCGCGGCGGCGCGACCGGTGCCGCCCGCCTTGATGGTGTTGAACATCGGGAACTCCTTGTGGGCGGAGTGTATCCCGGGTGGCGGCGCACGCGGCGCGGCAGTAGCGTTGCGGCATGGCGGACGAAGGCACCACGGGCCGGCGCGGGCTTCACGCCCCGTGGCGGTTGGAGTACCTCGAGGCGCTCGAAGCACGCGAGCGCGCCTCCGGGCCGCCCGCGACAGGTTCCGGCTCGTTCCTGCTCGACTGCTGGCGCGACCCGGCCGGCGACCGGCGCAACCACGTCGTCTATCGCGACGCCGAGGGCCTCATTTTGCTCAACGCCTTTCCGTACGCCAACGGGCACCTGCTCGTCGCGCTGGGCGAGGCGAGGCCGACGCTGCTCGACTACGAGCCTGCGCAGCGGGCCGCGCTCTGGCGGCTGACGGAACTGGCGGCGGACCTGCTGCAACGCACGCTGGAGCCGCAGGGCATCAACATCGGGATCAATCAGGGGCGCGCGGCGGGGGCCGGTGTGCCGCAGCACCTGCACGTCCACCTCGTGCCGCGCTGGAACGGGGACGTGAACTTCATCGAAGTGGTCGGCGGGGTTCGCGTCATCCCGGCCGCGCTGGAGGCGATGGCGGAGCGGTTCAGGGCGGTGGTTGAGGAGATGAAGGGAGCGAAGGGGCCTGCAAGGCCCCGCCCCTGAGAAGCGGGTCACGCTGCCGGGGCGTGCAGGCGGCGCAGGCCGACGTGGAATGCGCCGCCGCGGGCCGCGCATCGGACGACGACGGCGGACTCGGTGGCGCGGCCGGGCTGGACGGACGTGAGCGTGGCGATCGCGCCCGGCTCGACGGCGAGAGGGCAGCGGATGCCGAGGCCCTCGTCGCTGGTGTCTCGGAACGAGACGCGGGCGAGGGCCGCGAAGCCGTGCGGCCCCGTGAAGGTTGCGATGGCCTCGCCGTGCGCCGGCGCCCGAGACTGCGCCCTGCGATTCAAGGGTATGGGAGCGTCGGGATCGTGGGCCTCGCGCACCAAACGAAGCCTGGCGCGGGGGGGAGTCGTCTTCGGGACGGGGGGGGTCTTCCGGCGTTCGTCGTGGCGCGAGGCGGCTCGCCGGGAGCGGGTCGATCCCTCCGCGCCCGTGGTCGGACGCTCTGGGACAGTGCCGGTCGTTCTCTGGCGTGGCACGCGGGCCTCCACACGACGGGCGACATGGCCCGAGCGGAGGATCGGCCGTTCGAGTGAGCGACTTGACGAGGGAAGCGTGAGGATGAGGAGACGGGGCCTGCAAGGCCCCGCCCTGAGATGCGAGGCCCCGCCCCGAGGGGGGGAGGCGCGATCCTGAAGGTCAGGTTCCCGCCAGGCGGGCGCGGAGGCGGAAGGCGAGTTCGAGGGACTGCTGGTAGTTCAGCCGGGGGTCGCAGGGAGAGGCGTAGTTGCGGGTCAGGGCGTCTTCGGTGACGCCGCCCGCCCCGCCGAGGCACTCGGTTACGTCCTCGCCGGTGAGTTCGAAGTGGACGCCGCCGAGGATGGTGCCGGCGTCGCGGTGGGCGTCGATCGTCCGCTCCAGTTCCTCGGCGATGGCGTCGAACGATCGGGTCTTGACGCCGGTGGAGGTCGTCGTGGTGTTGCCGTGCATCGGGTCGCAGACCCACAGGACGCGGACACCCTCGCGCCGGACGGCGTCGAGGATCGGCGGGAGCGTCTCTCGCACGCGGTGCGCGCCCATGCGCGTGATGAGGGCGAGTTTGCCCGGCTCGTCGCCGGGGTTGAGGGCGCGGGCGAGCGCGACAGCGTCGGCGGGGGTCGCGTTGTGGCCCAGTTTCGCGCCCACGGGGTTGGCGACGCCGCGGAAGAACTCGACGTGCGCGCCGTCGAGGGCGCGCGTGCGGTCGCCGATCCACGGCATGTGCGTGGTCAGGTCGTACCAGCCGGTGCGTCGCGGGACGCGCCGGGTCTGCGCGCTCTCATACATCAGGTTCAGCCCCTCGTGGCTGGTGTAGAACTCGACGCGGGTGAGTTCCTCGATCCGCGCCTCGCCCAGCGCCTCCATGAACTTGAGGGCCTGGGCGAGGCTGGCGCTGACGCGCTCGTAGTCGGCCTTGCGCTCCGCGGGCAGGTCGGCGTGGTGCAGGAACGAGAGGTCCCAGTACTCGGGGTGGTGCACGTCGGCGAACCCGCCCTCGAGCAGCGAGCGGATGAAGTTCAGCGTCATGGCCGCGTGCTGGTACCCGCGCACCATCAGGTGCGGGTCCGGCGTGCGGGCGCGCTCCTCGAACTCGGCGGCGTTGATGAGGTCGCCGAAGTAGGACGGGAGCGTGCGCCGGCCGTCGGGTCCGTTGCGCGATTCGGTCGGGCTGGAGCGCGGCTTGGCGTACTGCCCGGCGAAGCGGCCGACGCGGATGACCGGCTTGTTCAGCCCGTGGACCAGCACCAGCGACATCTGGAGCAGGATCTTGAGTTTGCTGGTGATGGTCTCGGGCCGGCAGTCGGCGAGCGTCTCGGCGCAGTCGCCGCCCTGCAGCAGGAACCGCCGCCCCTCCTGGGCCGCGGCGAGTTGGGCCTTGAGCCGCTCGATCTCGAAGGAGGTCACGAGGGGGGGGAGGGAGCGGAGTTTGGCGAGGGCGGCGTCCAACGCCGACGCGTCGGGGTAATCGAAGCCGTGTTGCGTGGGCCTGGACCGCCATGAATCGGGCGTCCAGGGCCGGTTGGTGGAGGTCACGGAGCGGCTCCTGCGGGGCGTGAAGGTGATTGTTGGCGTGCGAAAGGCGGGGCGACGGAGCGAATGTCGGCCGAATCCGGGCGCAAATTCTCATGCCGGGGGTTTGAAGTGTCGATGGGCAAGTCCGCCGACGGTTCTCGTTCGGGCCGCGGCGTCGGGTTCGTCGGGCGTTGCGGTCCGCGTGGCCCGGCCTGATGGCGACCCGAGAGGCGGGGCGCGTCGCCCCCCCGGGGACCAGCCGAAACACGGAACACGAGCCAGGAGAACAGCACATGGCAACCAGAACCCGCAGCAGGACCACCAGGCGCACCGCCCGCCACACCGCGACCAAACGCCGCACGGCGAAGCGGACCGCGACCAAGCGTCCCGCCGCCAAGCGCACCACCGCGAAGCGCACGACCGCCAAGCGGACGGCGACCAAGCGTCCCGCCGCGAAGCGCACGACCGCCAAGCGGACGGCGACCAAGCGTCCCGCCGCGAAGCGCACGACTGCCAAGCGGACGGCGACCAAGCGTCCCGCCGCGAAGCGCACGACCCGCCGTCGCACCGCGTCGGCCTCGGCGACCCCCGCCTTCGTCGCGTGGTCGCCCTCTTCGACGGCCCGCCGGCGCGTCCGCAAGGCCGCCTGATCCGGCGAGACATCCACAGCACACGGACGGCCGCTCCGATTCGTTCGGGGCGGCCGTTGTCGTGCGCGGCTCGTTGTGCGGGAGCGTGGGATGAACCGCTCCCTTACGGTCGCGGCTCGTTGTGCGCGAGCAACCGCCCGGATGCCTCACGAACCGCGTCGAAACCGATGCGGTCGATCCGGCAGCGGTCGGGGTGGTCGTTGGCGAGTTCGCTGGCCGGGAGCGTGGGGTCGGCGAGGAGGATGGCCTCGGAGGGTTCGCCGCCTGGCAGAGGGCGAGTCGGGATGGTCGTCCAGCGGTGGTCGGTCGGGCCGAAGAGCGAGACGAGGGGCGTGCCGAACGCCGCCGCGAGGTGGCGCGGGCCGGTGTCGTTGGTGACCATCAGGCGGGCACGCCGCACGATCGCCTTGAGCGAGCCGATGCTGACACCGAGTTCGGGCAGGGAGACGGCGCGCGGCCCCGCGTCCCGGCAGACTTCGGCGGCCAGATCGCGCTCGGAGGGCGACCCGTTCACCAGGACGGCCAGGTCGTGTGCGCCGGCGAGGTGCTCGGCGAGACGGGCGAAACGGTCGGCGGGCCAGCGCTTGGCCGGGTCGTTGCCGCCGGGGTTGAGCACGATGAACGGCGCATCCGGGGCAAGGCCGGCGCGCGAGAGCACGTCGTCCGCGGCCCGCTCTTCGTCCTGCGTCGTGGTCAGTTCGAGCGCGATGCCCGAGGGCAGCGCGGCGGAGTCGTCGGGCATCGCGGGCGGGTCGAACCCTGCGCACCGGAGCAGTTCGCACGCGGCATCAAGGTAGTAGCGAACCGCCGGCACCGGCGCCCAGCGGCGGTGCAGCGGCGTGCTGCCGTCGCGCTCGAGGGCGCGGATCGGGTGCGTGAGGAGCAGGCCGCGGGCGTCGCGGTCGTAGCCGATCCGGCGCGGGATGCCGGCGACGCGGGCGGCCAGCGCGCTGGAGAACGAGTTGGTGAGCAGCAGCGCGGAGTCGTAGCGGCGCGGGCGCAGGCGCGCCGCGACGTGCTTCGGCCCCATCACGCCCCCCTTGCGGTCGGCGTGCAGTTCGTCGAGCAGGTCCGTGCCGGCGAGGACCGCGCTCATCTCCGGCCGCACGAGGCCCGCGATGAACGACCCGCGCAGGCGGTCGCGCAGCAGCCGCAGCGCGGGCGTGGCCATCACCACGTCGCCGAGCCACGAGGGCAGGACGACCAGCAGTCGCAGCGGCGCAGCGGTGGCCTGGGGCATGGGCAAACAGAGGGTATGAGGCACGGGGCCTGGAAAGGCCCCGCCCCGCGCGGGACCGACAGGCACCCGCGCACAGGCGGGACGCCTGTGCCACCGGCGCCTGTGCCACCGGCGCATGGACGACGCTTCACGGAGCCTGTTCGAGGATGTGCTCCGCGGCGGCGGCGAGGTCGGCGAGGGGGCGATCGGGGCCGATGAGCAGGGCGTGAGGGGGGGGGATGCCGGCGGCGGTCGCCGCCCGGATGTCGCGCTCCGCGTCGCCGACGAGCCAGGAGCGGGGCAGGTCGAGGCCGAGTTCGTCCGCGGCGGCGAGGATCATGCCCGGCGCGGGCTTGCGCCACGGGTGCTCCGACGAGAACCGCGCGACCGTGCCCCGCGGGTGGAAGGGGCAGAAGTAGAACGCCTCGACCAGCGGGCGGCGCGCATACTGGGGCGTCAGGAGCGCGCGCACGCGGTCGTTCGTCGCCTCGGCGTCGCGCAGCGTGCCGCCGCCGCGGGCGACCACGCCCTGGTTGGAGACGACGACGAGCGCGTACCCCGCGCCGTCCAGCCGCTCGCAGGCCTCGACCGCTCCCGGCAGCAGGCGCACGAGCGACGGGTCGGCGAGATCGCCGGCGTTGTCGATGAGCGTGTCGTCGCGGTCGAGGAAGACGGCGGGGCGCATGCGGCCGCCAGCCTACCGCGCGGCGCGCGCTCGGATGCGAAGGGTCTACTTCGCCCCGTCGTCGGAGACTGGCTCGTCCTCGTCGGTATCGTCGAGCGTGACAAGCCCGGCGCGGATGGCGATCCTGGCCAGTTCGACGCGGTTGGAGGCCTTGAGTTTGTTGCCCAGCGAGACCCGGTGACCCTCGATCGTCTTGACGGAGCGGAACAGCCGCGCCGCGATGGCCGCGGTGGAGAGGCCGCGACCGATCAGGCGGAGCACGTCCAGTTCGCGGCGCGTGAGCGCAGCGAGCGGGCCGAGGTCGTCCACCTTGGTGCGGATCGCGGGCGAGCGGTCGGCCGTCATCTCATCGCCGGCGACGGGGACTGTGACGAGGAGGACGCGCCGCAGGCCGTCGTCGCCGGGGGTGATGGGGCGGATGGTCGAGCGGACCCATCGGCCGGCCCAGACGCCCTCGATCGTGACCGGGCTGTTGGAGTCCGCCACGCGCCGGATGTACGCGAGGCGTTCGTCCGCGAAGGCCTTGGGGAGGAACTCGTGCATCGTTCGGCCGAGGGCGGCCTGAGGCTCCGCCAGGCCGAGCAGGCCCGCGAGCGGCGCGTTGATGAAGTGGTACCGGCCCGCCTCGTCGATCACCGCGACGAGCGCCCGGGCGTCCTCGACGAGGGCGTCCCAGCAGGCCACTGCCCCGGCGGCCCAGTCGGGCAGGCGGTCGGAGCCGTTGTGGAACGGGTTCCTCCCCCGGCCGTCGGGCTGTTCGGAGGGGTGATTCCGAAACGGCGAGGTCGGGGACCTTGACATGGTGTATGGACTCATGGTGGGTTCGCTCGGGGAGGGGCCGTGCGATAGGGATTGGACCCGCAAGGTGCGGGAAAGTTCCCGACGGCCGGGGGAGAATCGCGTGCCTAGCCCTTTGGGGGGCGGGAAGGCCGATTCGGCACGCCACGCTAGCGGTTCCGGCCATCACCGATGTTCCGGCAGCATTCCCGGGCGGTCAGTCGGCCAGCCGATGGGCGGCCGCTTCTCGGACCGCGTTCAGTCGCCCCCAAGCAGCCCCAGTTGCCGGTATTTCTCCAGGTACTTGCGGGCCAGGGTGGTGTGCTTGCTCTCGAGGTCGATCGCCCGGCCGTCGATGAAGGCGAGGTGAACCCGGGTGGTTACCTCGAGCGGGTGGCCGTCGGTGACGATCAGGGTGGCGGCCTTGCCGGCATCCAGCGAGCCGAGGCGGTCGCCGACCCCGAGGATCGTGGCGGGGCTGAGCGTGACGGCACGGAGGGCGGCGTCGGGCGGCAGGCCGTAGGCGACGGCCATCGCCGCGGCGTAGGGCAGGTTGCGTTCGTGGGCAGCCTCCTCGCCCGAGGCGAAGCACCACGGGATGCCCGCCGCCTCGAGCCTTTGCGGGAGGGTGAACAACTCGTCGTAGGGGGAGTCGTCGCGCTTGGGCATGCGGTAGGAGGACTCGATGATGACGCCCGCGCCCGCCGCCTTCAACTGGGCGGTGCAGCGGTCGGCGTCGCGGGCGCCGACGATGACCGGGCGCAGGGCGTGGCGCTCGGCGAACGCGAGCGCGCCCGTGATCTGGTCGAGGTCGCCGGCGATGAAGAAGGTGGGGAGTTGAGGGGGCGAGGCCGGAGGAGGAGAGGCGGAAGCGGCGGCGCGAGCGGGCAGCGCGCGGAGCATCGCCTCGTAGCGCAGGTCGGTGGGGTGGTCCGGGTTGGCGGCGCGGGCGGCGCGGTATGCGGCGGCGTTGCGGAAGGCATCGTCGAGCGCGGCGATGGCGCGCTGGATGTTCTCGCTCTGCCCTTCGGGCGGTTCGTCCATCCACCACGCGACGACGGGGCGCGTCAGCGGGAAGTTCACGACGAGGCCGGCGTCGTCGAGGATGGCGAGGTCCTCCCAGGTCCAGCCGTCGAGGCGGATGACGGAGGCGCGTCCCGGGATGAGGCCGCGGGGGCCGGCGTCGCCGAAGATCTCGTAGGTCGTGCCGGGGAAGACGCCCGCCGTGAGGATGCCGGACGAGCGCGTGACGGGGAGGAGCGTCGAGTCCGGGTTGACGGCGACGGCGGCGCGGACTTCCGGGGCGATCGTGCCGACCTCGCGGAAGTCGAGCGTGGCGCGCACGGCCTGGATCTCGGTGAGGCCGATCTGCGTGTAGGGGGCGATGAGTCCGGGGTAGACGTGCAGCCCCTCGGCGTCGATCTCGATGGGGTTCGAGCCGGGCGCGAACCCCGGCGTCATGCCCGCGGGGAGCACCGCCGTGATGACACCCGATTCGAAGACGATGCCGCCCGCGTCGATGGAGTCGCCGGAGACGGTGTGGATGGTGGCGTTGTGGATGTAGACGGGGCGTGTCTGGGGGGGGGCTTTGACGCCGAGGTCCTGCGCCGGCGCGGTTGACGAGAAGAGAGCCATCAAGGCAGCCAGGCACCGGGGCATGAGGCGTGGGAGCGTGTTCATCGTGCGCCTCCGAGTTCGGTTTCGGTGATGCCGCAGTCGCCGCAGCGGTGGTCGGCGGGGTCGATGCCGCGGAGGTAGAGGCTCAGATAGTGCCGACGGCGGGCGTCGGCGAGCATCCGCTCGCGGAGGGATTCGGGGGGCTTCTCTTCGGCCTCGCCGTTTTCCTTGGGTTCGTCGTCCTTCTTGTCGGGCTTCTTCTTCGCGCCCTCGGCGAGGATCTTCTGGACGATGCGCGAACGGTTTGCGGCGTTCTGCTCGCGGAGTTCGGCGTCGCGTTCGAGGGAGAAGTACTCGCGCCCGTCGATCCAGACGGACTCGGTCCGGGAGAAAGCGGAGAGCGGGTCGCCGGACCAGACGACGAGGTCCGCGTCCTTGCCCTTCTCGATCGAGCCGACGCGGTCGGCGATGCCAAGTTGGATGGCCGGGTTGATGGTGACGAAGTTGAGGGCCTGCTCGGGCGTGAGGGCGAAGGCATTGGAATCGGAGAGGGTCGAATAGCGAAGGGCCTTGGCGGCCTCGACGTTCATGCGCCGGGCGAGTTCGTCGGAGTCGGAGTTGTAGGACGTCAGCACGCCGACGGCGGCCTGGAGCGGGCCGGCGTGCGGGATCGCGTCCTGCACCTCGACCTTGTACGCCCACCAGTCGGAGAAGAGCGACGCGCCGATCGCGTGCTCCTTGACGGCCTCGGCGACCTTGTAGACCTCGAGGCCGTGCTGGAAGGTGCCGATGGTGAAGCCGAAGTCCGCGGCGACGCGGCAGAGCATGAGAATCTCGTCCTGCCGGTAGGAGTGGCAGTGAACGAGGCGCTCGCCGGCGAGGATCTCGGCGAGGGCGTCGAGTTCGAGGTCGCGGCGCTTGCCGCTCGCCGCCGCGTACTCGCGCGCCGCCGTGAACCTGTCGCGGATGATGGTCTCGACGCCCATGCGCGTCTGGGGGTATCGGGTGGTGTTGCGTTCGCCCCAGTTGGACTGCTTGACGTTCTCGCCGAGGGCGAACTTGATGCCGGGCTTGGCGCCCTGCATGTGCATGTCGTCGGGGTGGGTGACGCCCCAGCGGACCTTGTTGGTCTGCGTCTGGCCGCCGATGGGGTTGGCCGAGCCGTGCATGGAGTTGACGGTGGTGGTGCCGCCGGCGAGTTGTCGGTACCAGTTGATGGCGTCGGGATTGGTGACATCGGCGATGCGGACTTCGGAGGTGACGGCCTGGCCGGACTCGTTGACGCCGCGCGAGATGCCGGTGTGCGAGTGGGCGTCGATGAGGCCGGGGGTGATGTGCTTCCCGGCGAGGTCGATGACGAGGGCGTCGCCGGCGGTGGAGGGCGGGTCACCGGCGGCGACGTGGTCGATCCGGCCGTCCTTGATGAAGACCCAGCCGCGCTCGATGACGCCCTGCGGGCCGCACGTCCAGACCGTGGCGTTGCGGAGGACGACGGCCCGCTGCGGCGGGAGTTCCTTCAGGGCGTACGCGCCGAAGGGGTAGCCGGGGAGTTCTTCGGGGGGGAGTTGTGGGGCGTCGTCGTCGGGCGATGGGGCACTCGCTTGCGCTTCGTGCTCTGCTTTGGGTTGTGTCGGGGCACTCGCTTGCGCTTCGTGCTCTGTTTCGGGCGACGCTCCGCGTGTCGCGGTGAACTGGACCTGCGCGCCGTCGGGCGTGAGCAGCGAGCCGAAGAAGCGGTCGCCGACGAGCGTGAGCGTGACGAGGACGACGTCGCCCGTCGGCAGATCGACGAGGTAGGTGAGCCGGTCGCCGTCGAGTTTCACGTCGCGGGCGGTTGTGGGCTTCTCGCCCTCCGCGCCGGGGAGTTTGACCGTGACCTTGCCCTTGTCGTCCCGCTCGATGACGATTGTGCCGACGGGTTCGGCGTCGGGGCCGAACGAGTACGCCCACGTGCCGGCGATGGCGGGCTTGGGCGCGTTGATCTCGTGCCGGCGCCCGTCGATCCAGAGGTCGCGGATCGTGGCCTTGTTCTTGTGGTCGAAGAGCGGCTTGTCGGCGACGATCAGGTTGGCGACCTTGCCGCGCTCGACCGTGCCCAGCGTGTCGCTCGCGCCGAGCGTCTCGGCGGGGTTGGTGGTGAGCATGGCCAGGGCGCGCTCGGGCGTGAGGCCGCCGATTTCCAGGGCCTTGTTGAGGTTGTCGTCGAACTTCTCGCCCTTGCGCAGGCCGCCGGCCGTGAGGCTGACCCACGCGCCCGCCTGGTCGAGGCGGCGGGGGTTTGTGGGGGCCTGCTCCCAGGTCATGAGGTCGCGGAGGCTGACGCTGTCGGCCGCGCCCGCGGACTTGACGTCGGGGGTCTTGGGGAAGGTGAGGGGGACGATGATCGTCGGGCGATGATCGCTCTGCGGGTCGTGCCCGGCGATGGCGTCGAGGCGTCGGAACTCCACGCCGCTGCCGAGGATGACGGGGCGGCGGCCGAACTCGCGGGCGATCTTGACGGCGCGGATGGCGTCGAGTTCGTCGCGCGTGCGGAAGGCGAGCGGGAGTTGCTCGAAACTCGTGGTCGTGAGCGTCTTGAGGCACGAGGGCGCGATCGCGGTGTCGCGGGCCGATTCGCTGCTCAGCAGCGTGAGCGAATCGAGCCAGTCGGCGTCGCTGAGGGTCTGCCGGATCAGGGCGATCGCGCCCATCTGCGAGTTGGGATAGTTCGAGAACTCGCCGAGGTTCCCGCCGCCGGTGGTCTCGAAGGAGAGGGTGTGGTAGACGCGCTCGCGGTAGACGGGCGGGCGGCCGTCCGACGGGTCGGAGGGAGGGGGTGCGAGACTCACCAGCGCGGCCTGCCCCGTGAAGATGCCGCCCTTCGGAGCGACCGCCGCGGCGGTGAAGCCGAGTTCGCGCAGGCGCTTCGCGTCGGCCTCCGGCAGGCCGCGCCCTTCGAGCGCGGATCGCTGCGGCGTGACCTTGCGGTTCCAGTGAACGCCCGGGGCGTCGATCGGCGGCAGCGGCGCATCCACCTCGGCGTGCGCGTCGATGAAGCCGGCGTAGATGTGCAGGCCATCGCAGTTCCAGACCAGCGCGCCCGCCGGGGCGGCGTACTCGCGACCCGTGATGTCCTCGACGGAGACGATCCGCCCGTCGCGGATCACGACCGCGCCGCGCTCGATCGACTCGCCGGGCCGGACGTGGACGGTCGCGCCGACCAGCGCGTGGTAGGACGGCTCGACCTTGCGCGGGCTGTTGGGCTGGGGGTCGAGCGGGTTGTTGGTCGAGGGCTGGGCGAGGGCGGCCGCGGCGAGAGCGAGCGCGGCCAGCGACGGCAGGAGTGCGCGTGTCATGGCAGGGACAGGGTAACGCGGAATTCGGGGTGTGGGCGCGGTCGGCGCGGGTGTTTCGGGGAGGTGACAGAAGAGGAGGACGGAGGAACGAAGCCGCCACGGAGTGGCGGGGTACCCTTGGGGCATGAGCAGTCTCGTGGACGGCAACGCGGTCATCGGCCAGTCCGGCGGGCCGACGGCGGTCATCAACCAGTCGCTGGTCGGGGTGGTGGAGGGGCTGTTGGCCGCGGGGGCCGGGCGACCGGGCAACCCGATCCGGCGGCTCCTCGGGATGCGCCACGGGGTGCGCGGGCTGACGAATGGCGACCTCGTCGACCTGACGGACTTCGACCGGCCTCGCCTGGAGCGGCTGGCAGTGACGCCGTCGGCCGCGCTGGGTTCGACGCGCGACAAGCCGGACGAGGCCTACTGCAAGCGCATCTTCGAGGCGTGCGAGAAGCACGGCATCCGGTACTTTTTCTACGTCGGCGGGAACGATTCGAGCGACACCTGCCGCATCGTCAACGAGGTCAGCAACAAGGCTGGCTACGAACTGCGCTGCTTCCACGTGCCCAAGACCGTGGACAACGACCTGATGGGGAGCGACCACACGCCCGGCTTCCCCTCCGCAGCCCGGTTCGTGGCGATGGCGTGCATGGCGGACTTTCTGGACAACATCTCGCTGCCCGGGATCAAGATCAACGTCGTCATGGGCAGGCACGCCGGGTTCCTGACGGCCGCGAGCGCGCTGGCCCGCCGGTCCGACCGGCCGTTCGAGCCGTCCACCGACGGCCCGCAACTGATCTATGTGCCCGAAGTCCCGTTCGATACCGAGCGGTTCGTGCAGGACGTGGCGGAGGTGTACGACGCCAAGGGACGGTGCCACGTCGCGGTGAGCGAGGGCATCCGCGACCGCGACGGCACGCCCATCGGCGCGACGCTCATCAGGGGCGCCCAGGTGGACGCCCACGGGAACGTGCAACTCTCGGGGTCGGGCGCGCTGGGCGATGCGCTCGCGGACCTGCTGAAGGAGAAACTGACGCCGGTTGGGGGCAAGCCGCCGCGCGTGCGGGCCGACACCTTCGGCTACATCCAGCGGTGCTGGCCCGACGCCTCGCCCGTGGACGCGAGCGAGGCACGCGGCGTCGGGCGCTTCGCGGCGGACCTGGCGACGAGCGGCGATCTCGACGGCACCGTGGCGATCGAGCGCGTCAACCCGATCGGCTCGGCGCAGCCCTACGCCGCCCGGTTCCGCAGGCTGGACCTGAGCGCGGTGGCCGCCAAAACGCGGCACATGCCGCCCGAGTTTCTCGACGGGCACTGCAACGTGAGCCGGACGTTCATCGACTACTGCCGACCGCTGATCGGGACGCTGCCGATCTACGAGCGGCTCTGAGCGCGGTCAATCGGCGGGGCGGAGCGCGACGCCGAGCGCGGCGAGGGCGCGCTTGACGCCGCCGACGGTGTGGTTGCCGTCGTGGAAGATGGACGCGGCGAGCACCGCGTCCGCGCCCGCGTCGAGAGCGTGCTTGAGGTGCTCGGGCGTGTCCGCGCCGCCGCTGGCGATGACGGGGACGGGGACGGCAGCGGCGACGGCGCGCAGCAGGTCGAGGTCGTAGCCCTCGCGGGTGCCGTCGCGGTCGAAGGAGGTGAGGAGGACCTCGCCCGCGCCGAGTTCGCAGGCACGCTTCGCCCAGGCGACGGCGTCGAGACCCGCGCGGTGCGTCCCGGAGCGCGTGACGACCTCCCAGGAGAACACAGAGGAAGCAGAGAGGAACGCAGAGGGCGCAGAGTGAGATTCGGGTTCGGAATCCGATCCTCCACCCCCCGTTCCTTCTCCGCGTTCTCTGCGATCCCCCTCCGTGCTCTCCGCGTTCTGTCTTCGCGCGGCGTCGATGGCGAGCACGGTGCACTGGACGCCGAAGCGCTCGGCGAGCGAGGCGATGAGGGGGGGGTTCTCGACCGCGGCGGTGTTCACGCTGACCTTGTCCGCGCCGGCGTCGAGCAGGCGGGCGGCGTCGTCGGGGGCGCGGATGCCGCCGCCGACCGTGAGGGGGATGCTGAGGACGGCGCGGACGCGCCGGACGGTCTCGGCCGCGGTCCTGCGGCCTTCCGGTGTCGCGGAGACATCGAGGATGACGATCTCGTCCGCGCCCTGCTGCTCGTAGAGCGCGGCCCGCTCGGCCGGGTCGCCCGCGTCGCGCAGGTTCGCGAAGCGGACGCCCTTCACGATGCGGCCGTCGCGCACGTCCAGGCAGGGGATGACGCGGGGGAGGACCGAGGGGGGGGGCTGGTCGGGCGTGTAGGTCCTGGAGGACTCATCGGTCCTGTGGCCTGAGTTGAGCCAGCGCTCGATGAGGGCGCGCCCCCACGGCCCCGAGAGTTCGGGGTGGAACTGGCACGCCAGCACGCGGGCGCGTTCGAGCGCACCGACGAACGGGCCGGCGTGGTCGGTCGTGGCGCACGCCCAGCCGCGGGGGGGGGCTTCGAGCCGGTAGGAGTTCGCGTAGTAGGCGAAGCCGGAGTCGAGCGTGCGGCAGTCGGGGCCGGCGGCGACGCGGTTCCAGCCGAGTTGCGGGACGCGGACGGAGGCGGGAAACCGCGTGACGCGCGCCGGGATGACGCCCAGGCCGCGCACGCCGGGGCATTCGTCGCTGGACTCGGCGAGGAGTTGGAGGCCGAGGCAGATGGCGAGCGTCGGTCGGCCTTCGAGGATGCGCCGGCGGAGCGGGCCGGCGAGATTGCGGGCGTTGAGGGCGTGCATGGCCGCGCCGAACGAGCCGACGCCGGGGAGGACGACGCGTTCGGCGGACTCGGCGTCGCGCGGGTCGTCGGTCACGCGGGCCTCGACGCCGGCGCGCGAGAGCGCGGCGAGGACGGAGGCGAGGTTCGCGGTGCCGGTTCGGATGACGCTGACTGCGGTCATGGGGCTTTTCCAGGAGATTCACCACAGAGGCCCAGAGGACACAGAGACGCGATCCTGAATCAGCCAAAGGTGGACTCAGTTGCACACAGATATGAAGAAGCCTGCCGGGCCGTGTTCTCAATCATCCGTGTCCATCCGTGTTCATCTGCGGCACAGTCTCTCCTCTGTGCTCTCTGTGCCTCTGTGGTGAACTGCTTTCGTCACATCACGCCCTTCGTGCTGGGCGCGTTCGTCGAGCCGGTGCGCGCGACGGCCTGTCGCAGGGCGAGGGCCGTCGCCTTGTACGTCGCCTCGGCCTTGTGGTGGTCGTTGTCGCCGCGGATGAGGTCGGCGTGGAGGCAGAGCCGCGCGGCCGTCGCGAGCGACGCGAGCACGTGCGGGATGTTCTCGCAGGCGAGGCCGCCGATGCGGTCGTAGTTCAGCGGCAGGTTGACCGTGGCGTGCGGGCGCGTGACCAGGTCGACGACCGCGCGGGCGAGGGCCTCGTCGAGCGGGGCGTAGGCCGAGCCGAAGCGGGCGATGCCTCTGCGGTCGCCGAGGGCCTTGTCGATCGCCTGTCCCAGGGCGATCGCGCAGTCCTCGGCGGTGTGATGGTCGTCCACGTGCAAGTCGCCCGTGCACGCGAGCGACAGGTCGAATCCCGCGTGCGTGGCGAGCGCGGTGAGCAGGTGGTCGAGAAAGCCCACGCCCGTCGAGACCGTGACGATGCCCGCGCCGTCGAGGCTCAGTGTGAGGGCGATCTCGGTCTCGCGCGTCCTGCGGCTGATGGTTGCGGTGCGGGTCATGGATCACTCCTTGGGTGGCAGAGTGGCGAAGTGGCAAAGTGCAGGATCGTGCAGGGAACGCCTCGTTCCCCAACCCCTTCGCGGTCTTCGCGCCCTTCGCGATCCCGTTTCTCATTCACACCTCGACGCCTCTTCACGCCAGAACCTCCCTGAGCGCAGCGGTCAGCCGGTCGAAGTCCGCGCTGTCGCCGGGGCAGGTGATGCGGAGCCGGTCGCCCAGCGGCGTGCCGCGCTCGAAGCGGCGCACGCGGATGCCACGCGCGGCCAGCGCATCGGCGACGGCCCAGGCGTCCGCGAAACGCGCAAGGACGAAGTTGCCCTGCGAGGGGGGGGCCTCCGCGCCGAGCGATCGCAGCATGGTCGCGAGTTCGACGCGCTCCCCGCGCACGCGGTCGAGGTAGGCGCGGGTCGCCGCCTGATCGCCCTCCAGCGCGGCCGCGGCGAGGGCGAGGCTCACGCCCGAGGTCGGGAACGGGTGCCCCACGGTGCGCAGCCAGCCGATGATCTCCGCGGGGCCGATCGCGTATCCGACGCGCAGGCCCGCGAGGCCCCAGGCCTTGCTGAACGTGCGCGTGACGACGGCGTTCGGCAGGCGGAGCAACTCGCCCGTCGGGTCCTCGTCGGCGAACTCGACGTACGCGAGGTCGGCGACGACGAGGCAGGCGGGGTTGCGCTCGGCGATGCCGAACGCGTCGTGCCCCCCCACCGCCGCGCCGGTCGGGTTGTTGGGGGACACAATGAAGGCCGCGCCGGTGCGGGCGTCGATGGCGGCCTCGAACTCCTCGCCGGGGAAGGGCCGGTCGAGCCAGGGGATGTCGATCGGTTGTGCGCCGGCGAGGCGCACATAGCGCGGCAGCATCTCGAAGGTCGGGTCGGTGAGGACGGCGGTGCGACCGGGTTCGAGGGCGGCGCGGCAGAGCCGCTCGAGCGCATCGTCCGCGCCGGCGGTCACGACCACCCGCCCCGGCTCGACGCCGAAGCGGTCCGCGAGCAGCGCCTCCAGCGCGGTCGGCTTCGCGTAGCGGCGGAGCGTCTCGGCGTCGAGCGAGCGAAGACGCTCCAGGATCGCGGCGTCGGGCGCACGCCCCTCGTTCGCGTGGAGCGACAGTGGACAGCGGGCAGTGGACAGTGGACATGAAGACACGCCGGGCGGCGCGTAGGGTGTGACGGCGCGGACGCGGGCGGCGGGCGTTGGTCGGGGCGTGTCGCTCATGGCACGACCTGCGAAATCGGCGAGATGACGATGTCCGTCCCGCCGCGGGCGCGGAGAGCGGGGATCAATCGCGGCAGGTCCGCCCTCGGCACGGCGGCCTTAACGGCGTAGCCGGAGTCGGCGTGCAGGGGCGAGATCGTCGGCTCCCGCATGCACGGCAGCGCGGCGCAGACTTCTTCGAGGCGCTCGCGCGGCACGTTCAGTTCCAGCATCACCCGCCGGCGCGCGTCCAGCACGCTGCGCAGCAGCAGCGCGAGATCGTCGATGCGCCCGCGCCGCGCCGGGTCGTCCCACGCGGCCCGGCTGGCGTACAGCCGCGTCGATGACAGCATGACCTCGTCCACGATCACCAGGTCGTTGGCCTGGAGCGTCGAGCCGGTGGCGGTGACGTCGATGATGCAGTCGGCGTCTTCGGGCGGGAAGACCTCCGTCGCGCCGTACGAGCGCACGAACGCCGCGTCCAGCCCGCGCTGCGCGATCCAGCCCGTGGCGAGGCGCTCGTACTCGGCCGCGACGACGAGCCGGCGCGCCGGCAGGCGGCCGTCGTCCAGGATCGCCCGCGGCGCGGCCGCGACGAGCCGCACCGGGTCGAGGCCGGTGTCCAGCACCTCGACGAGGTCCGCGCCCAGTTCCGCCGCCCAGTCCGCCCCCGCGAAGCCCAGGTCGCGCGTGCCCGCGTGCAGCATCTCGACGACGTTCTGCGGCTTGAGGATCTTCGCCTCGACGGCGGGCAGCGAGACGACGGGCCGATAACCGCGCGGCGAGACGGCGACACGGATGCCCGCGTCGGCGAGCAGGGCGATGACGCCGTCGTGCATGCGGCCCTTGGGGAGGCCGAGGCGGAGTGTCGCGGGGGGGGGGTCGTTGTTCGTCGGGGACACGGGCGGCTCCTTGTGCGCCGTCCCTCCGTCGCCGATCCCGTCAAAAAGGAATCGACGCCGGGGGGAACCGGCGTCGATCGGCGGGCCTCAGCTCGGCTGCACCGTCACCGGTTCGCGTGGGGGACGCGATGGTGATGGGGATGGTGCTGCGTGCTGAGGCTTGGGGTGCTCATGGACGGGTGTAGTGTTGCACGGGCGGGCGGGCCTGTCAAGGGAAATGACGCCGGTTCATCGTGCCCTAACGCACCCGCCATTCGAGGATGCCGGCCGAGAACTCCGGCTGAAGGTCGGCCTCGATCCGCAGGCCGTCCGTCGTCACCGGCCGGAACTCAACCGTGTTCCAGCGGTCGGTCTGGGCGGTGTATGGGGTCGTCGCCTCGACCGGCTTCCACTGGCCGTCCTCCCTGTAGAGCAGCCGCCAGGAGCGCGGCAGTCGGCAGTGGCCCATGCCGGTGTCGTCGAACCAGTAGACGTCCGCGCCGGAGACGGTGGTGGGCTTCGCGAAGTCGTACTGGACCCATTCCGTGCTGCCGCGCCGGGGCCACCAGGTGTGGCGCTGGATCGACCCGTCGTTGGAGTGCTTCGGCTCGGCCTGGTCGTTGAGGGCGCGGACGGTGTCGGAGGACCACGTGTGCGAGGCCGAGGCGCGGGCCGTCGAGGCGATGGTGGGATTGAGGGGCCTGGGGACGACGCTCGCGTCGCGGGCGATCCAGACGGCCATCTCGTTGGGGCCGCGGTGGTTCCAGGCGTAGTAGGGGATGGCGGTGAGCGTGTGGTCGCGCGTGGCGATGGCGTCGGTCTGGTCGTCGGCGTAGGCGAGTTGCGCCGGGGCGGCGAGCGCGACGATGCCGCCGAGGAGGTCCGGGCGTCGCTGCGCGGCGATGGGCGCGTCGTCGGGCAGGACGAGGTGGAGGGCGTGGCCGTCGTTGTCCGCGCCCTCGACGCAGTAGACGATGGGACCACGTGCGAGGGCGACGCGGTCGCGGTTCGGCTCGATGCGCTCGTCGGCGACGAGGCGGCGGACGGGCATGGGGAGGCGGAGTTCGACGGTGTCGCCCGGCTTCCAGCGGCGCGTCACGGGGATGTAGCCGCTCTTGAGCGACATGAGAACGGGCGAGCCGTTGACGAGCAGCTCGGCCCGGTCGTTGTTCTGCGGGTCGTAGCGGTAGAGGTCGCTCGGGACCGGGCGGTCGTACACCCAACCCGGAAGGCGGAGCATGACGGTGAACTGGGCGTCGCGTTCGGGGTTGATCGCGATGCGGATGTCGCCGTCCCACGGGTAGCCCGTTTGCTGCGTGATGCTGACGGGCGTGCCGCCCACGAGCATCTCGGCCGTGCCGCCCATGTAGAGATTGACGAACACCGCGTCCTTCGACGTGGCGTAGACGTAGCCGGGGATCGACGGGATGAAGCGGGCGACGTTCACGGGGCAGCAGGCGCACGCGAACCACGGGGCGCGGTCGGGCGTGCCCTGGTTGAAGTTGGTGTGGCCGTCGCAGGCGAGGGGGTTGGGGTAGAAGAAGCGGTCGCCGGAGAGGGAGACGCCGGCGAGGAAGGCGTTGTAGATGATGCGCTCCAGCACGTCGGCGTAGCGGGCATCGGCGTGGAGCATGGCCATGCGGTGCGCCCAGAGCGCGCCCGCGATGGCGGCGCAGGTCTCGGCGTAGGCGGAGTCGTTGGGCAGTTCGAAGCGGTCGCCGAAGGCCTCGCCGGAGCGGCGTGCGCCGAGGCCGCCGGTGATGTACATCTTCGACGAGACAACGTCGGTCCACAGCGCATCCAGGGCGGGCAGGTAGTCGTCCATGCCGAGGAACGCCGCGGCGTCGGCCATGGCCGCGTACTGGTACGCGGCTCGAACAGCGTGCCCGAGGGCCTCGCGCTGCTCCGAGACCGGGAGGTGGTCCTGGGCGTAGTGGCCGTAGAGGGGTTCGGCGCGGCCGTCGGGGCGGCCGCGGGATTCGAGGAAGTAGCGTGCGAGTTCGGCGTAGCGCTTCTCTCCCGTGTGGCGGGCGAGGCGCATGAGGCCGATCTCGATCTCCTGGTGTCCCGGCGTGCCGCCGAGCCTGCCGGGGCCGAAGGTGGCGTCGATGTGGTCGGCGAAGCGCGTGGCGACGTCGAGGAGCGTGCGCTTGCCGGTGGCCTGGTGGTGGGCGACCGCGGCCTCGAACAGGTGCCCGGCGCAGTACAGTTCGTGCATCACCCGCAGGTTGGTCCAGCGCTTGCCGGGTTCCTTGAGCGTGTAGTGGGTGTTGAGGTACCCGTCCGGCAGTTGCGCCGCGGCGATGCGTTCGATGAGCGCGTCGAGGTAGGCGTCCAGTTCCGGGTCCGGGTGGATGGCGAGCGAGTACGCCGCGCCCTCGATGACCTTGTAGACGTCCGAGTCGTTGAAGAAGAAGCCCTCGTGCTCGCCGGGCGCACCGGCGGCCCGGTCGAAGTTGGCCAGCCGCCCGGTCGCCTCGCACTGCTCGAAGGCGAAGGGGATCGTGACCGTGCGGTTCGTCTCCAGCCGCGGCGACCAGAACGCGTCGGCGACGTGGACGCTGGTGAAGGGGACAGGCTCGAGGCGGTAGCCCGTGGTGTCGGCGGGCTGGGCGGCCATGGCGAGACTCCCGACGGCGATGGCGAGGATGTTCATGGGTCGCTCCGCGGAAGGCTCACCACAGAGGCACAGAGGAGGATTGTGCCACGGATGCACACCGATGGACACGGATGAGAGAGAAGTTGGCCGGGTTCTTCATTCCTGATCTGTGTGCATCTGTGTTCATCTGTGGCGAATCCCCGGCCCACAGTGTACGATCCCGCCGCGTGCGATGGGAGACTCCGGTCGATGGGTGAAACACCTGCCCTGCGGATAGATGGGTTGCGGTTCGCGTACCGGGCGGGTGAGCCTGCGGTCGTCGAGGTGGGGTCGCTCGCGCTGGCCCGCGGCGAGCAGATGCTGCTCACCGGCGGCTCCGGGCGCGGCAAGAGCACCCTGCTCATGCTCATCGCCGGGCTGATGGAGCCGAACGCCGGGCACGTCGTCGTGGACGGGCAGGTTGTCCACGCCCTGCACGGGGCGAAGCGCGACCTCTTCCGCGGCCGGACCGTCGGGATGATCTTCCAGACGTTCAACCTGCTGCACGAGTTCAGCGCGCTGGAGAACGTCATGGCCGCGCTGATGTTCTCGCCCGTGCCGAAGCGGGAGCACCGCGAGCGTGCGGGCGAGTTGCTCAAGCGGCTGGGCGTCGAGCGCGTGCACGCGAAGCCCGAGGAACTGAGCGTCGGGCAGCAGCAGCGCGTGGCGGTGGCGCGGGCGGTGGCGTGCGGGCCGGCGCTGGTGCTGGCGGACGAGCCGACGGCGAGCCTGGACCCGGAGAACGCCGCCAACGCGATGGACCTCATCCAGACCGCTTGCCGCGACGCCGGGGCCGCGCTGCTGTGCGTGAGCCACGACCCCTCGATGGCCGAGCGCTTCGAGCGGCGCGCGTCGCTGGACGAGCTGGCTGGGAAGAGAACGCAGAGGGCGCAGAGATGAACGCGGAGGGCGCAGAAGGAAGAGTTGTGGTTGTGGCACGGATGACCCCGGGGATGTTCGGGCCAGCATCGGTACCCAGAGAAACGGCTGACGATCGCGCCTCTGCGAACAACACTTCCCGATCTCAGCGCCCTCTGCGTTCCGCTCCGCGCGCTCTGCGTTCTTCCGGAGGGCGGGCACGATGGCGATGAGTGACCTGACCATCATCGGCCGCAGCCTGACGGGGCGGATGTTCTCGACCGTGACGACGGTGGTGACGGTGGCGGTCGCCGTCGGGCTGATGTTCGTGCTGCTGAGCCTGCGCGATGCGGGGAAGCAGGCCTTCGAGCGCGGCTCGGGGAACATGCACCTGATCGTGAGCGCGGATACCAGCCCGCTGGTCTCGGTCCTCAACGGCGTGTTCTACGCGAACGCGCCGCAGCGTCCGATCCCCTGGCGGCGGTTCCGGCAGATCGCCGACGACGGGCGGATCGAGTGGGCGATCCCGAACCAGCAGGGGGACAGTTTCCAGGGTCTGCCCGTGCTGGCGACGACCGGGGAGTTCTTCACGAAGTTCACCCCCGCGCCGGGCGAGCCGTGGCGGCTGGCGGGAGGGGCGTTCTTCGAGGGCGCGTTCGACGTGGTGCTGGGGGCGCGGGCGGCGCAGATGACCGGGCTGCGCGTCGGCGACGAGATCCACCTGACGCACGGTCGCAGCGACGCCCGGGCCGGCGGCGCGCCCGCGCACGTCCACTACGACTTCACCTACCGCGTGGCGGGCATCCTCGAACCGACCGGCAGCGCGCACGACCGCGCGCTCTTCACGGACCTGCGGGGGTCGTGGATCATCCACGCGCACGACCGGCGCCGCGCCGAAGACCCCGACTCGCCCCGCCCCACCGAGGCCGACCTGACCGACGCCGACCGCCAGGTCACGGGCATCTACCTGCGGTGCGCGACGCGGGGGGGGGCGGCGACGTCGCCGCTGGTGCCGGTGGTGGCGAGCGAACTGCGCCGCGACCCGTCCATCGTCGTCGCCGAGCCGAAGGCGGAGATCGACAAACTCTTCACGATCGTCTCGAACGTGGACCAGGTGCTGCTGGCGATGGCGGCCGTGGTGATGGTGTCGAGCGGCATCGGCATCATGCTCGCGCTCTACAACTCGATGGAGCAGCGCCGCCGCCAGATCGCCGTCCTGCGCGTCCTCGGCGCGAGCCGGCCGCGCATCTTCGGGCTGGTGCTCACCGAGTCGGCGGTGCTCGGCTCGCTCGGCGCGGGCGTGGGGCTGGGGCTGGGCCTGATCGGCGCGCAGGCCGCGGCGGGCGTGATGAAGGAACGCCTCGGGCTGGTCGTGCAGCCCTCGCTGCCCGTGGACTGGATGGTCGTCATGGCCGCGGCGACGGTGATGCTCGCCTCCCTGGCGGGCGTGGTGCCCGCGGTGATGGCGTATCGGACGAGCGTCGCCCGGAACCTGCGGCCGATCGGGTGATCCGGGACGCCCCCTAGCAGCCCGTTGAAGAAAGGGCTGTACGCCGGGTCTTCGCAACGAGCGTATGGATTATCGGCACGAGCCGGAGAGCCGCCGACGCGGACCGCTCGTGTCGGTGGTGGCCCGTCGACGGGCCG
>Ga0226835_1000308_pt1 | contig 67671 bp, 65 predicted proteins | sample LAC_MetaG_1_FD_163627 | JGI IMG/M metagenome (GOLD analysis project Ga0226835, IMG submission 163627) | Anaerobic ammonium oxidizing microbial communities from anammox membrane bioreactor (MBR) in UC Berkley, California, United States -... | ecosystem: Engineered > Bioreactor > Anaerobic >...
CGCCCAGCCGCCTGGCTGGGCGCTGGCGGTGGCCGCGCCTTCGCTGGTGTTCGGGCACCTGCGCGAGCGCTTCGGCAGCGTCTGGCCCGCGATCGCGATGCACGCTTTCTACAACGCGGGATTCGGCCTGGCGGCCGGGCTGGCGCGGAGCTGAGGAGGCGCTGGAGCGGGCGAAGGGAACAGCACCCACAACCCAACCGGTTGATCAACAAAGAATTTCTTGGGGTCAGCTCCCCAAGAAGGCCTCTATTCTGGACTCAAAAATCCAAGTCGGTCAACGTGACGGACCAGATAAGTCCACCCAGAGCCGGAGACGGCTGCCAACAGCCAATGTACCTGGACCGATGCAGATCAAGGAGCGTGCGCATCACCTTGCGGTTGGAACAACTCCCGGGCTCGCTGCACGAACCGCTTCGTCGGTTCCGAGGGCTCGCTCTGCCGGCGCAGCAGGTAGGTCGTCAGCGTGGGCGTGATGCCCGCCAGCGGGCGTATCGCAATGTCGGGCCGCTGCCAAGTCTGCACCTGTGCGCCGATGGCAAAGCCGATACCATAACCGGCTCCCACCAGCGTGAGCATCACGCCAAGGCTCGTCACGTGGTCGGCCACCTTGGGCGTTATGGCTGCGCCGTCGAGCAGTGCCTGAATCTGGTCATGGCAGCCTGACGCCGCATCCGGGTGACACAGCACCAGCGGAAACTTCAAGGCGTCTTCCAACTTGACCTGTGCATACGCGAGCAGCGGATGGCGTGTCGGCACGATCACCGATAGCGGATCGCTCCAGGCAGGCTCGGCGCTCAGCCCTCCGTTGACCGCATCCGACAGGGCGAAGCCGACATCCAGCAGGTCGTCGTGCAGGCCCTTGAGCTGCCGCGAGAACGGCAGCTCAAAGACCCGAATCCCCAATTCAGGTTCTTCCTCGCGGCTGCGCGCCAGTAATGAGGCGATGCGTGGCTGGGCAAGGCTGTCGCAGATGGCGATGCGCAAATAGCTCTGGTAGCCCTGCGCTGCAGCCTTGGTAGCTTGAACCGCTTGGTCCACGGTTGCCAACACGCGCCGAGCTTCGCCCAGCAGCACTTGGCCGGCCCAAGTCAGCCGCGTCTGCCGGGCACTGCGGTCGAACAATGAGACGCCCAGCAGACGTTCGAGGTCGCGCATTGCCCGCGATACGGGAGATTGCTCGATGCCGAGGCGGTCGGCCGCACGGGCGAGATGCAGCTCTTCTGCGACAGCGACGAAATAGCGGAGCAATCTAAGTGTCAAGCGACATCCAGAACTGACGCCCCGACGACATCGAGTGCTGCCCCGCGGTTGATGATCAGTTGATCGTCGATGTCGTTAGCGCGCTGGCCTGTTGAACCAGGCCAGCGCGCCGTTCGTGCGCAGCCGGTAGCTGGCGCCGCGGATCGTGACGACGTGGCTGTGATGCAGCAGTCGATCGGGATCGCGGTAGCGATGTCGGCATCCTCGAACACGTCCCCCACTCGGTCACCGGGCGGTTGCCGGTCACCAGCATCCAGCCCCGCCGTTAGCAACGGCTCACGAGCTGGAAGAACAAGTGCGATGGACTGCAAGGTGACGGCTTCACCCTCGAGGACCGGCGGCACTTCGACTCCGGTGATCGCTCGAAGGCTCACTTCCTGCGCCTGCACAAGCGCCTGTGCCTGCACAGCCCGGCCTCGGCCGCGAGGCGCTCGTCGCGCGCGAGGTCGCGGGCGGTTCGCGCGACAGCCAGCGCCCACCATCGCATGCACACTTCGCCCGCAAGCATCAGAAGCGACAGCGAGCGTTGCGCATGCACCTGTTCCTACAGACTTCGCGCTTCGGCGTGACGTGCCGCCCGCTGCCCCGGCAACCCATAGCGGAACGCCCAGCTCCATTTCCCGTTTCTGCGCGCCCTCGTCGCAATGGAAGCGGTCCGCCTGCGCCGAAAGACTCGCCGCGAGCTCACCGGGCGTGAGACAGTCGGGCAGGTCGATGCTAGCGAGCGCTTCGTCTTGGCGCACTTCAAGGGTCGAAGCGAGCAGGTTACGCAACCAAGCCTGCTCGATCGCGCCGGCAAGCGACTGCGCGCGAGCGCCCGGGGACCAAGCCACCAGCGAGAGCGTCAGCTCCAGGTTCGTTGCCGCCATTCGTGGAAATCGCATGGCGCGATGTTGGCCACGGGCAGCCGACAACGGCCTGACCGCAGTATTACATCTTCGTAATCACGCGCCGAACCCGTGCAGCAGGCTGCACAATTGGCTGCAATCGGGGAATCGGACCTGAGGGAGGAAATGGTGAAGATCCTCATCGTCGAGGACGAACGAAAGACGGGCGACTATCTGCGGCAGGGACTCAGTGAAGCCGGATTCGTAGCGGACTTGGCCCGCGACGGCATCGACGGTGCGCATCTGGCGACGCAAAACGACTACGACCTCGTTGTGCTCGACGTGATGCTGCCCGGAATGGACGGCTGGGAGGTGCTCAGGCGCATCCGCGCGCAGGGCCGGTCAATGCCCGTACTGTTTCTCACCGCCCGCGACCAGGTGGACGATCGCGTCAAAGGCCTGGAACTCGGCGCTGACGATTACCTCGTCAAGCCCTTCGCATTTTCAGAATTGCTTGCGCGCGTGCGGACGCTGCTGCGACGCGGGCTCGGGCGCGAGCAACAGCGATTGCAGGTCGCCGATCTCGAGCTCGACCTGCTGCGGCGCAGAGTGGTTCGAGCGGGCAAGCGTATCGATCTCACCGCGAAGGAATTCGCGCTGCTCGAGCTGCTGCTGCGCCGTCAGGGCGAAGTCCTGCCGCGCTCGCTCATCGCCTCGCAGGTCTGGGACATGAACTTCGACAGCGACACGAACGTGATCGAGGTGGCGGTACGCCGCCTGCGTGCGAAGGTCGACGACGACTTCGAGCCGAAGCTGATCCACACTGTGCGTGGCACGGGCTACGTGATCGAGGCGCCGGAGCAAACCTGATGCGAAAACGGCGATCGATCACGTTCCTGCTCACGCTGTATTTCTCGATCGCTTCGACCGCGGTTCTCCTCTTCGGAGGCTACTTCGTCGGGCGGCTGGTCGACGCACACCTGATGGAGCAGGACCAGGCCGTGCTCGAAGGAAAACTGGAGCTCGTGCGCAACGTGCTCTCGAAGGTGCGCACCGAAAGCGAGCTCGTCGCAGTGCACGACAAATTGGCCGAAGCGCTCGTCGGGCACCACGACCTGTTCGTTGCTGTCGTCGCGCCTGATGGCAGGAGGCTCTACAGGTCCGAAGGCTTCGGGCTCGCAAACGGGCCAGCGTGGTCGGTTCCGTCGGCCGATGCACCGCAGGCCGCCGAAGCGAGTATGCGAGAGCACGAAGGCCGACTGTTTCGCTTCATCTCGATGACCGCGGACACCGGAATCGAGGGCGCGCAGCCGGCGGGGATCGTCGTCGCACTCGACATCGATTTCCATCGCCAGTTCATGACCGACTTCCGCAACAGCCTGTGGGTGAGTGTCGCGGTTGGCATCGCGCTGTCCGCGCTGCTGGGCTGGTTCTCGGCGCGTCGGGGCCTCGCGCCCGCGCGCAAGGCGCTGAATCTGATGCAGCGCGTCTCCGCCGATCGGCTCGGCGAGCGCTTGCCGCCTGAATCGATGCCATCGGAGCTCGCTCCGCTCGCCGCGGCCTTCAACGACATGCTGGCGCGGCTCGAGGATTCGTTCCGGCGCCTGTCGGACTTCTCGTCGGATCTCGCACACGAGCTGCGCACGCCGGTCAGCAACCTGATGACGCAGACGCAGGTTGCACTCGCCCGTGCGCGCACCGCCGACGAATACCGCGAGATCCTGTACTCGAACCTTGAGGAGTACGAACGGCTCTCGCAGATGACCTCCGACATGCTGTTCCTGGCCAAAGCCGACAACGGATTGATTACCACGCGAACCGAGAGCGTCGATCTGGCTTCTGAGGTCGAGCGCCTGTTTGCGTTCTACGAGGCGCTGGCCGAGGAGCGCGGCGTGCGGCTCGTACTCACCGGCGAGGGACGCGCACGCGCCGACCGCGACATGCTGCGGCGCGCGGTGAGCAACCTGTTATCGAACGCGATCCGGCACACCCCCCGCGACGGGGAGATTCGCGTGACGGTCGGCGCAGGTCGTGCCGGGCAGACCGAGTTGAGCGTCGAGAACCCCGGGCTGCCGATCGCGCCCGAACACCTGCCCCGGCTGTTCGACCGCTTCTATCGGGTCGATGCCTCGCGCCGGAAGGAGGGCGAGGGAGCGGGCCTCGGCCTCGCAATCGCGAAATCGATCGTCGAGGCCCACGGCGGATCGATCTCGGCGTCCAGCATGGAAGGGACGTTCCGCTTCGCGTTCACCGTGCCCGCCGCCTGAGCGCATGGAGCGCCCGAACTTCGTCAGCGCAGTCGAGACCCGATCTGCCGCGCCCGTTGAATCGGAAACAGGCGCGGAGCATAGTATTCGCCTCACCAGACCGAGGGCGTCCGCGCAGCGGGATCATTGCGCGCTTCGAACCACGGTGCAGCTACTCTGTCGACGAAGCCGCACTGCCGTTCGACGCGCTCGAGAGCATAGGAGAGGCGGATCGTGAACATTGCATTGATCGGCGCAAGCGGTTATGTCGGTTCGGCGCTGCGAAACGAGGCCCTGGCGCGCGGTCACAAGGTCACGGCCCTCGTTTCCCAGCCCGTCAAGCTCAAAGCGCAGGACAATCTCAGCGTGGTCAAGGCCGACGTGCTCGACGAGGCAGCGCTGGCCGGCTTGCTGCGAGGTCACGGCGCTGTCCTGAGCGCGTTCAGCGGGCAGGCGCAAGCCGACGTTCTCGGCTACTACCTGCGCGGCTTCCGCTCGATCATCGCCGCGGTGAAGAACTCCGGTGTGCCACGCCTGCTGATGGTGGGCGGTGCGGGCAGCCTCGAAGCGGCGCCAGGCGTGCTGGTGATCGACACGCCGCAGTTCCCGGAGGCGTGGAAGGCGACCGCCGAGGGCGCGCGGCAAGCGCTGGAGTTGCTGAGGCAGGAGCGCACGCTCGACTGGACCATGCTCAGTCCCTCGGCGATGCTCGAACCAGACAAGCGGACCGGTCAGTTCCGACTCGGCGACGACCGACTACTGGTAGACGCGAACGGCGAGAGTCGCATCTCGCTGGAGGACTACGCGGTGGCGATGATCGACGAACTCGAGAAGCCGGCACATTCGCGACGGCGTTTCACGGTCGGGTACTGAGCTTCAGCGTCCGCGCGCTGCCCGCTCGCGCTCTTCGTGGCGCCGCTGCACGTCCGCGGGCCACGTCGAACGAATGTACGCGAGCACGGCACGGATCTCGGGGTCGGAAAGCGTGCCACCGAACGCCGGCATATCGCTCTCGTAGCCCGCGGGCGCGTATTTTTCGACACCGTCCTTCACGATCCCGAACAGCACATCCGACGGATGGTGCCAGGTATGACCGGTCGCGTCGTGCGGCGGCGCCGGCATGCGCCCCGAAGGCAGGCGCTTCATCCAGTCGGGCTGGCCTTCGAGATTCGCGCCGTGGCAACTCGCGCAGTACCGGTCGTACAGCGTACGGCCCTGCCCAAGAACGGCAGCATCGTTCGTCTCGATCCACTTCCCCCGCGGCGAAAGCGCGATCTGTTGCCATCCCAGCGCCACGCTCGCCGCGATCGCGAGTGCGGCGAGCGAAATCCAGATCCAACGCGTCATTCCGTTCCTCAAGTGCGAGCGTTCCTCAGGCGCAACGCGTTCGATACCACGGAGACCGAGCTCAGGCTCATCGCCAATGCCGCGATCAACGGCGAGAGCAGCAAGCCGAACGCCGGGTAGAGAACGCCGGCGGCGATCGGAACGCCGAGCGCGTTGTAGATCAGCGCGAAGCCGAGGTTCTCCCGCATGTTGCGCACCGTCTGCGTGGAGATTCGGCGCGCACGCGCGATCGCGCGAAGGTCGCCCTTGACCAGGGTAACGTGTCCCGCATTCATCGCGACGTCGGTTCCGGTGCCCATTGCGATGCCGATGTCGGCTCGCGCGAGTGCGGGTGCATCGTTGATCCCGTCGCCCGCCATCGCCACGCGGCGTCCTTCGGCCTGCAGCCGCTCGACGAGCGCGACCTTGTCGGCCGGCTTCACTTCGCCGATCACCTCGTCGATGCCCAGCTTCTCGCCGACCGCGCGTGCGGTGGTCCAGCCGTCGCCGGTCGCCATTACGATCCGCAGACCCGCGTGCTTCAGGGCTCGCATGGCCTCCGGCGTCGTCTGCTTGATCGGATCGGAGACGGCGAGCAGTCCCACCGCCTGCCCGTCCACCGCCAGATACATGACGCTCGCGCCCTGCGCGCGCAGCTTCTCGGCTTCGCCGGTCAGTGCACCGTATTGCACGCCCTCGTCGTCCATCAGAGCGGTGTTGCCGAGCGCGATCCGGCGGCCTTCGACCGTTCCGCGCACGCCGATCCCGCTCGCCGACTCGAAGCCCTCGGCGGCGACGAGGGCAAGCCCGCGGCGCCTCGCCTCGTCGACGATCGCATGCGCCAGCGGATGCTCGGACCCCTGGTCGAGGCTTGCTGCAATCCGCAGCACTTCCGTGTCGTCCCAGCCTGTAGCGGCAACGGCGCGATCGAACGCAGGCTTGCCTTCGGTGAGCGTGCCGGTCTTGTCGACCACGATGGTGTCGATCGTGCGGAAGGACTCGATCGCCGCGGCATCGCGAAAGAGGATTCCCTGCGTCGCGGCCTTGCCGGTGGCGACCATGATCGACATCGGCGTCGCCAGCCCCAGCGCGCAGGGGCAGGCGATGATCAGCACGGCGAGCGCATTGAGCGTCGCGAACACCCAGCTCGGCTGCGGACCGAAGAAGCCCCAGACCAGGAACGTGAGGACCGCGATCGTCAGCACGGCGAGCACGAACCAGCCGGCGACGACGTCGGCCAGGCGCTGCATCGGCGCGCGCGAGCGCTGTGCCTGCGCGACCATCGCGACGATCTGCGAGAGCATCGTTTCGGATCCGATGCGTTCGGCCTGCATCACCAGGGCGCCGCTCGTGTTTATGGTCGCGCCGACGACCTTGTCACCGGGACGCTTCCCCACTGGAATCGGCTCGCCGGTGAGCATCGACTCGTCGATCGAGCTCTCGCCCTCGAGGACGACGCCATCGACCGGCACCTTCTCGCCGGGCCGGATGCGCAACCGGTCGCCGACGTGCACATGGTTGAGCGGGATGTCGGCTTCGGTGCCGTCGTTGTTGAGCCGACGAGCCGTTTTCGGTGCAAGACCGAGCAGCGACTTCAGCGCAGCGGAGGTCTGGCCGCGCGCCTTCAGTTCGAGCATCTGCCCGAGCAATGTGAGCGAGACGATCACCGCGGCCGCTTCGAAGTACACCCCTACGCGACCGTGCGCCATGAACGAGTCGGGAAACCATTGCGGCGCGATCGTCGCAGCGACGCTGTAGAGGAACGCTGCGCCCACGCCGATTCCGATCAGCGTCCACATGTTCGGGCTCGCATTGCGAATCGACTGCACGCAGCGCACGAAGAACGGCCATCCGGCCCAGAGAACGATCGGGATCGACAGCACGAGCTCGACCCACGACTGCGTCGCCGGCGACATCCATCCGAAACGGTGTCCGAACATCGCCAGCGTTGTCACGATCACGGTGAGCGGAAGCGTCCACCAGAACCGGCGCGAGAAATCGCGCAGCTCCGGGTTCTCCTCGTCCTCGAGACCGGGAAGGAGCGGTTCGAGCGCCATTCCGCAGATCGGGCAGTTGCCGGGGGCATTGCGCCGGATCTCGGGATGCATCGGGCAGGTGTAGATCGTCTCGCCGGCGGTAGTCGCAGCGGGGAGTGCAGTGCCGGGTTCGGCGTGTTGCGTGTGCGCGGCGCGCGTCGTCGGCCCGTGGGCATGACCGTGTGCGGCGTGGTGCGCGTGTTCGCCGTGATCGTGACCGATGCGTGCGCCAGAGGGGCTGCCGTGGCCACCCGGCGCGCCATGCGGGGCGGCTGGTTCGTGCGGCTTCCGAGCATCGGCCATGTAGTCGCTCCCTTTCGCTGTACGATCTTTCCGAATTACGCTCACTCCACCTGCACTTTGCCGACCATTCCCGCCTCGAAGTGCCCGGGTACGAGGCAGGCGAAGTCGACCGTTCCCGGCCGCTCGAACTGCCAGACCACGGCGCCGATCTGACGGGGCGCCAGCGTGATCGAGTTTGGCTCCTCGTGCTTCATCTCGGGCATGCGGCGCATCATTTCGGCATGCTCGCGAAGCTCGTCCATCGAGCCGATCACGAACTCGTGCGGGACCTTGCCGGTGTTCTTCAGGAAGAAGCGTACGGTCTCGCCCGCTTTCACGGTGATCCGGTCGGGCGTGAAACGCATTGTGTCGTTCATTGTCATGTCGATGACCCGGTTGACTTTCGCGGGATCCCCGGGCTGCCCGTTCACCGCAGCATGCGGGTGATCCTGCGCCGCATCGCCGGCGTGCATTCGGTGTTCGGAGTGCTGGTGTTGCCCCAGAGCGCGCTGCCCGCGCTGCTGCGACTGCTGGCCCTGGCGATCGTGCTGCCCGCGCTCCGACTGCTGCCCCTCGTGCTGTCCATGCTGCATGTGCTGCATCGGCTGCCCAGGTTGCAGGTGTTGCCCGTGACCTCCGGAATGCTGCCCGGCCGCGAACGCGGCAGCGGACATGACCATTGCAGGCGCCGCCGCAGCAACGAGGGAGAAGAGAAGACTTCTATTTGTCATCGTCCTGTGTCTGGAGTAGGGAATCGAAATGTGGTCGCCATTCAGAACCAGAAGCGAACCCCGGCGACCAGACGCGTGTCGCTGCCCCGTCCGCCGGCCTCACGCAAGAGATCTTTCGTCTCGCCGTACCTGCTCACCCATTCGACGCCGATGTACGGCGCGAACTGGCGCGTGATCTCGTAGCGCAGCCGCAGCCCGGCAGCGACATCCGAAAGGCCGCTGCCGATCCCGCGATCCGGGTCGCTCTTTCCGTATGCGTTGAGCTCGATGCGAGGCTGCAGGATCAGGCGTTGCGTGATCAGCAGTTCGTACTCGGCTTCGAAGCGCAGTGCGGTTCGTCCGCCGGCTCCCAGATAGGCGGCCGCGTCGAGTTCGAACCAGTACGGCGCAAGGCCCTGAATACCTACGGCGAGCCACTCGCGGTTCGGTCCTTCGCCGCTGTCGTAGCGAATGCCGAGCTGCGCATCCCAATAGGCTGCGAGTGCGTGGCCCCAAAGCAGTTCCGTGCGCGCGTGCTCCAGTTCGCCGCGCGATCGCTCGCCCTCGGCCTTCACGACCAGCCGGTCGTAGCTCGTGCCGAACCAGGCCTGCGCGTCAACGGCTGTGGCGTTGTCGTCCTCGCCATAGCTGCGCTCGAGCCGGTTCACCAGCAGCGCGCTGTAACGGTGCTCGTCGCCCAATCGCAGGCGCAAGCCGGGCTCCAGCGAGTACTTCCCTGAGCCGCGCACGAAACCATCGGAGTAGGCGTGCGGATCGCGTGCGTCCGGCGGCGGGGAGCCGCCCTGCATCTGCATCTCGCCATGGTTTATTGCCGGCTGTTCTCCGGTCGCGGGCGCAGGCGCGACCGAGGGAGGATCGGAAGCCGTCGGCGCGGCCTCCGACGGAGGCGACGCGCGCTCCGACGGGGTCGTTGCGGCGCCATGGTGCGTTCCATGATCGGCTGCCCCAGCGGGAGCGCCCTGCGCGAACACGCTCCCGGACAGGACCAGCACGGTCGCCGTTGCGGCGAGCAGAGTGGTTTTGTTCGTCATTGTTCTGTTTCCGATCTCGACTCAGGCCACGACGACTTCGCGGAACATTCCCATGTCCATGTGAAACGACAGATGGCAATGCCAGGCCCAGCGACCGAGGGCGTCAGCGGTCACGAGGAAGCTGATTCGTTGTGCGGACTGAACCGGGATGGTGTGCCGGCGCACCTGAAAACGGCCGTCCGGCGACTCGAGTTCGCTCCACATCCCGTGCATGTGCATCGGGTGCGTCATCATCGTGTCGTTGTGCAGGATGACGCGTAGCCGCTCGCCGTAGCGGAAGCGAACCGGCGTGGATCGGCCGAACTCCAGTCCGTCGAACGACCAGGTGTAGCGCTCCATGTTCCCGGTGAGGTGCAGCTCGACCTCGCGTTCCGGTCCCCTCGGATCGATCGGCCCGCCGATCGTGTGTAGGTCGGCCAGCGTCAGGACGCGCCGGCCGGTGTCGCGCAGCCCGACACCCGGGTCGTCGAGGTTCGTCCGCGGCATATCGACGCGCATGTCGGTGCTCGCACCGTACTCGGTGCTCGCGTGGTGCACCGCGGCCGAGGCCGGCGCTCGCGAATCGGTTCCGTGTGCGCCGTGGCTCATCGCGTTGCCTCGGTGCATCGCTGCGCCCTGGTCCATCGAGGCGCCATGGTTGCCGTGCTGCGTGTCCGCGGCCATGCCCGAGTCGTGGTCCATGCCGCCCATCATGTCGGCCATCGTCAGCCACTGCACCGGATCGAGCGCAGGCACCGGTGCAACGAGCCCCGGGCGGGATGCGAGCGTTCCGCGCGCATAGCCGGTTCGATCCATCGCCTGCGCGAAGATCGTATGAGCGTCCTGCGAGGGCTCGACGAGAACATCGTAGGTTTCACCGGGTCCGAAGCGAAACTCGTCGACGGTGACCGGCTCGACATCGACTCCATCGGCCTGGACGACGGTCAGTTTCAGTCCCGGAATGCGCACGTCGTAGAACGTGTTCGCCGCGCCGTTGATGAAGCGCAGGCGCACGCGTTCGCCGGGTCGGAACAAGGCGGTCCAGTTGCCCGCGGGCGTAATGCCGTTGATCAGGTAGGTGAGCGCGTAGGTGGACAGATCGGCCAGATCGGTCGGATTCATCCGCATCTCGTTCCACATCTGCCGCTTGTCCAGGGCTGCACGCATCCCCTCGTGGGATACGTCGCGAAGGAAATCGACGACCGTGGGCTGGTTGAAGTTGTAGACGTCGCTCTGGACCTTGAGTTTCGCGAGCACGCGCATCGGATCCTCGTCGGTCCAGTCCGACAGCTGCACGACGTAGTCACGGTTCGCGCGGATCCGTTCGCCATCCGCCGGCTCGATGACGATCGCGCCGTACATGCCGGTCTGCTCCTGCATCCCGGAGTGCGAGTGGTACCAGTAGGTGCCGCCTTGCTGAACGCGGAACCGATACATGAAGGTCTCACCGGGCGCGATGCCTGGAAAGCTGATACCGGGCACTCCGTCCATTCGAAAAGGCAGCAGGATTCCGTGCCAGTGGATCGAGGTTGCTTGCGTGAGTCGGTTCGTGACACGAATCGTGATGGTGTCGCCCTCGCGCCAATACAACGTCGGCGCCGGAATCGAACCATTGATCGTGGTGGCGACGCGCGCAGTGCCGGTGAAGTTCACCGGCGATTCGGCAATGACGAGCTCGAACTCGGTCCCTCGTAGCACGGGTGCGGATCCCGTGGCTGCATTGCCGTTTTGCGACCATGCCCGGTCCGCAAGAGAAGCTGCGGACCCGAGGAGGACGCCACTCGCAGCAAGGCCTTGTACGAAACGGCGACGCGAAGCGATCGGCAACGCAAGCGCCGATCCAACAGGTGGAAAGGAATGTCTCTTCATTTGGGCGAGCTCCATCCAAAGGCGGGAACGACGCGTCGCAGCCGCGGAGCGTCGCCCGCGTCTGAACGCAACATTCTGCGGCGCGCTACCCGTCGCGAAGATGGCGAGCGGATTACAGGCGCGTAACCTCCCGGTCATCGCCGCGACGCGGCCTCGGGGAACTCGCGAGGCCGCTTCATGCCGCTTCCGGTGGTTCGAGCACATACCCCATTCCGCGCACGGTGTAGATCAGCTTCGGCTCGAAGTCATCGTCGATCTTCGCGCGCAGCCGGCGCACCGCGACTTCGATCACGTTGGTGTCGCTGTCGAAGTTCATGTCCCACACCTGCGAGGCGATCAGCGAGCGCGGCAGCACCTCGCCCTGACGGCGCAGCAACAGCTCGAGCAGCGCGAACTCCTTGGCCGTGAGGTCGATGCGTCTGCCCGCACGGGTTGCTCTGCGGCGAAGCAAGTCGAGCTCGAGATCAGCGACGTGCAAGCGCTCCGGCTCGCGTGTGGTGCCCCTGCGCAATAGCGTGCGCACGCGGGCGAGCAGTTCGGAGAATGCGAACGGCTTGACCAGGTAGTCGTCGGCTCCGAGCTCGAGTCCCTTGACCCGGTCATCGACCTGGTCGCGCGCGGTCAGAAACAGCACCGGCATCGTCTTGCCAGCCGCCCGCACACGGCGCAGGACTTCCCACCCGTCGACCGCGGGAAGCATTACATCGAGCACCAGCAGATCGTAGTCGGCGTGCAGCGCGTGATGCACGCCATCGGTTCCCGTTCGAGCCAGATCCGTCACGAATCCGGCTTCGATCAAGCCCTGACTCAGGTAATCGCCCGTCTTGCGCTCATCCTCGACGATCAGGATCTTCATCGACAGTCTCTGTTCCAGTCGGTTTGCATGCGTTCCTGCATGCACATGCGCCGATTGTGCATGCGGCAAGTTGCGCGCAGCCGACAATTACAAAGATGTAATCGGCGAGTCAGGGCCCTGTCGAAATCGGGATCGCACCATGGCGCCCATGAAAAGAGCCCGACGCGCCTGCCTGAACCTTGCGATCACCGCTTCTCTTGCCCTCGGCATTACAGCTGTTCGTGCTCAGGGGCTTTCCGACGCGTTCGAGCGGGCATGGGCGCGATATCCGCTCGCGTCCAGCCTGGAGGCGCGCGATGCCGAGGCGCGCGCGCGCGCCGAGGTCGCCGCCGGAATGACTCCCGGTCCGGCGGCCGTTTCGTTGTCGGCGCTGAGCGATCGGTTGAACCGAAACCGGGGTGCAGAGAAGTGGGAAATCGAGGTCGGGGTGCCGTTATGGCTACCGGGTCAGCAAGCAGCCCGGCAGGCGCATGCCCGCAGCGCCGTCGCGGACGTCAACGCGCAAGAGGCTGCGCTACGGCTGCTGGTCGCGCGTGATGTGCGTGCGACCTGGTGGGCACTGGCGGCGGCGCGCAACGCGCGCGATCTCGCGTTGCGTCGAGTCACTACGGCACGCACGTTGGAGTCGGATGTACTGCGCCGCTTCGAGGCAGGCGAGCTGGCACGCACGGATGCAAATCTTGCGCGCAACGAGCGCTTGGCGGCCGAGGCCGAAGCGGTCGACGCGCAGACCGCCGTGCTGGGTGCCGAAGCGAAATACCGGACATTGACCGGCATTGAACCGCCGAGCGTGCTCACCGCTGAAAACCGGGCGCCGGGAGCAGCGTCGTTGCTGAATCATCCCGAACGCCACGCGGCGGCCACGGCCGCGGACCTGGCCCGCGCGGCGCTGCTGGTCGCCACCAGGTCCGATCGAGAGGCGCCGAAATTGGCGGTGCGCATGGAGCGCGACCGCGGCGACGGCGCAGAGCCGTTCTCCAATGCAATCGGCTTGAAGGTGACGATCCCCTTTTCCTCCGGTGCGCAAGTGCGACAGCAGACCGCCGCCGCACTGGCCGACGCTTCGAGGGCCGACGCTGCACTGGCGTTGACCGATGCCAGGCTCGCCATCGAAGTCGAGCGTGCGCGTGCGGCGCTCGAAGCTGCGGAACGGCAGCTCGCAACCGCTCAGCGCCGGCGCGAACTCACGGCGGAAAACCTGCAATTGATCGAGCGTTCGTTCGCGCTCGGTGAAAGCGATCTGACCACGCTGCTGCGCGTGCGAGCCACCGCGCTGGAGGCAGAGGCCCTCGTCGCCCGCCAGCTCGTGGCGAGCGACGCGGCCCGCTCGCAGCTGTATCAAGCCCTTGGAGTGCTGCCATGAAACGGATTGCCCCATTCCTGATCTCGATCGCGCTGGCGCTGCCCGCCTGGGCTCACGAAGGCGAGGACCACGGCGCGCCCGAGCCGACGGCTGCTGCCGCGGAAGCCGCTCCGCGTGCGGCGAGTGTTACCGAGACGTTCGGCGTGCTCGTAGCCGCACGCCACGGCGGGTTGACCCTCTATCTGGATCGTGCCGAAACGAACGAGCCGGTGACGGGCGCCCGGATCGAAGTGGAAAGCGGCGCATTGAGAACCAATGCCCAACCGGTGGAGCCCGGCGTGTACGGAATCGAGACGGAGCACTTCACGCGGTCGGGGAAATATCCGATGACGATCGCGGTCGAGACCGAGGACGCGGCGGACCTGATGAGCGTCACACTCGAGGTGCCTGATCAGACTGTGGCGGCGATGCCGTCCTCGACTCGCCCGATTTCATGGGACCACGCCGCCCTGTGGGGCGCCTCCGGCGCGCTGCTCTTTGCCGGGGTGGGGTTGGTTGCCGTGCGCCGCAGAACCCGGAAACCCGGAATCGATGGAGCCAAGCCATGACCTCGCCCTATCTCGCCGCGTTTTTCGCTGGGGCAATTGCTCTCGCAGCTACGTCTGTCGCAGCTCACGGCGATGAAGACCACGGGCAGCCAGCCGCGACTTCCGCTGTCGCGGACAAGACCACGAGCGCTGCCGTGGGTATGGACGACGGTGTCGCGGCACGACGCGAAGCCGATGGAAGTCTCTTCGTGCCCAAACCGGTCCAGTATCGGCTCGGCCTGCGCACACGCCTGATGAAGTCGGAAGCGCTCGCCGTTACCGTGCAACTCAGCGGAAAGGTCGTCGCCGATCCGAACGCCGGCGGACGTGTCCAGACGAGCCAGGCCGGACGCATCGAAGCGGGTGCAAAGGGCCTGCCCGTGCTCGGGCAACGTGTGAAGAAAGGCGAAGTGCTGGCGTGGGTGCAGCCGACGATCGGCAACATCGAACGTAGCGGCCAGCAGGCGGAAGTTGCCACGCTCGATGCGCAGCTCGAGATCGCGAGAAGCCAGGTCGCACGGTACGAGCAGCTCGATGGCACGATTCCGCGCAAGGACATCGAAGCCGCCCGGGTCGAACTGAAATCGCTGCAGGCGCGCCGGGCCGCCGTGGCCACCGGGTTGCACGCGCGCGAGCCGCTGCGAGCGCCGGTATCGGGTGTGGTGAGCGCGACCGCTGCGGTGGCGGGACAGATCGTGGAGTCACGAGAAGTCCTCTTCGAGATCGTCGATCCGGCGCACCTGGCGGTCGAGGCACTCGCTTACGACCCGGTGCTCGTCGATGGCGTCGAAGAAGGCAGTGCAACGCTAGCCGGAAGAACGATCGCGCTGCAATTCGTCGGCGCCGGCCGGCAGTTGCGCGGGCAGGCGCTGCCGTTGCTTTTCCGGGCTCGATCCGCCGAGATCCCGTTGGCGATCGGACAGCCGCTGCAGGTAATCGCCCGCACCGACGCCACCGTAACGGGGATCGCGATCCCGCAGGAGGCGCTGGTGCGCAACCGGGCGGGCGAGGTCATCGTCTGGGTCCATTCCGGTCCCGAGCAGTTCACTCCCCGGCGAGTCGAGTCCGAGCAGCTGGACGCGCAAACCGTCGCCGTGACCTCCGGGGTTGCCACCGGCGACCGGGTCGTCGTTTCGGGCGCCAGCCTGCTCGCACAGGTGCGCTGACGTGTTCGAATTCCTCGTCAACACCAGTCTGAAGCAGCGGCTGATCGTTCTGGCGGTCTCGCTGCTGCTCGTCGTCTACGGCGCGATCACGCTGCGCCAGATGCCGGTCGACGTGTTCCCCGACCTGAACAAGCCGACCGTCACGCTGATGACCGAGGCGGGCGGCATGGCGCCCGAAGAGGTCGAGCAGCTCGTCACGTTCCCCATCGAGTCGAGCATGAACGGCATGCCGGGCGTCACCCGCGTGCGCTCGGTCTCCGGCATCGGGCTGTCGATCGTCTATGTCGAGTTTGAGTGGGGTTCGGACATCTACCGGAATCGACAGCAGATCACCGAACGCCTGAACCTGGTTCGCGAACAGTTGCCGCCGGATGTCGTTCCGCAGCTGGGGCCGATCTCCTCGATCATGGGCGAGATCCTGTTGATCGCTCTGCCGGCAGACCCCGATAAGGTCAGCCCGATGCAGGTGCGCGAATACGCCGACTGGGTCGTGCGGCCGCGTCTGCTCACCATCCCGGGTATCGCGCAGGTCATTGCCATCGGCGGCGAGGTGCGTCAGTACCGCGTCGAGCTCCGACCGGACCAGTTGCAGGCGCTCGGTGTGCCACGCGAGCGGGTCGATGCCGCGTTGAAGGATTTCGGCGCCAATACCAGTGGCGGATTCCTCGAGGCGCAGGGGCGCGAGTACCTGATCCGCCAGATCGGGCGTACCTCGCGTATCGAGGATCTCCAGAACATCGTCGTTTCGGTGACGAACGGCCAGCGCGTTCTGCTCAACCAGGTGGCGACGGTCAGCATCGCCCCGGCGATCAAGCGCGGCGATGCCGGCTACAACGGCAAGCCGGCCGTGATCCTCTCGGTGCAGAAGCAGCCATCCGCCGACAGCGTGACGCTCACGCGGGAAGTCGAACGCGCCATGGCTGATCTGGCGAAGGCTCGTCCCGCTGGAGTCGATGCGCCGCAGTTCCTGTTCCGGCAGGCCGACTTCATCGAGCGGTCGGTCGGCAACGTCGAGGAGGCGCTGCGTGACGGGGCGATTCTGGTCGCGGTGATCCTTTTCCTCTTCCTCCTGAACGTACGCACGACACTGATTTCGCTCACGGCGATTCCCGTCTCGCTGCTCGCGACCGCGCTCGTCTTCCGCTACTTCGGACTGTCGATCAACACGATGACGCTGGGCGGTCTGGCGATCGCGATCGGCGAACTGGTCGACGATGCCGTGGTCGGCGTGGAGAACGTGCTGCGCCGGCTGCGGCTGAACCGGGCACTGGAGCATCCTCGCCCGGTCGCCGAGGTGATCGCCAAGGCGACACTCGAGGTGCGTTCCGCGATCGTCTACGCGACGATCATCATCGTGCTCGTGTTCGTGCCGCTGTTCGTCCTGCCCGGGATCGAGGGCCGGTTGTTCACGCCGCTGGGTGTCGCCTACATCGTATCGATTCTCGCGAGCATGATCGTCTCGGTCACGCTGACACCCGTGATGGCGTACTACCTCTTGCCGGGGATGAAGCAGCTCGGGCACGGCGACAGCCCACTGGTGAAGGTGCTCAAACGGTGGGACGCGAAGCTGCTGAACTGGTCGTTCGGACACAGCCGAAGCCTGCTGGGTGCCGCATTGGTTGTCGTCCTCGTCGCGGGCGCCGCCATTCCGCTGTTTCCGCGCTCGTTCCTGCCGCCGTTCAACGAAGGAACGCTCACGGTGAGCCTGCTGCTCGAGCCGGGCACGTCGCTGGGCGAATCGAACCGGATCGGGGCGCTGGCCGAACAACTGGTCATGAAGGTGCCGGAAGTGACGCAGGTCGGCCGCCGAACCGGCCGTGCGGAGCTCGACGAGCATGCCGAGGGGGTGCACTCCACCGAAATGGATGTCGACCTCGAGACGTCCGAACGAGGTCGGGAAGCGGTGATCAACGACATCCGCAGTCGCCTGGTCAGCTTGCCCGTCGTGAGCAATGTCGGGCAGCCCATTTCGCACCGACTCGATCACCTGCTATCGGGCGTTCGCGCGCAGATCGCCTTGAAGGTGTACGGCGACGATCTCGACACGCTGCGCGGATTGGCCGAGGACTTACGTGGACGGCTTGCGCAAGTTCCGGGCGTTACCGACCTTCAGATCGAAAAGCAGGTCCGGATTCCGCAGACGAAGATCCGTATCGACTACGACGAAGCGGCGCGATACGGCGTCGCGCCCGGCGCGCTGCTGCGCGGCCTGGAGCAGATGGTCGGCGGCGAACGTATCACGCAGATCATCGAGGGCAACCGCCGCTTCGACCTCGTGGCTCGATTGCCGGAGAGCGGACGCGGAATGCACGCTCTTTCCAACCTGCTGATCGAAACGCCCGATGGCCATGTTCCGCTTTCCAAACTGGCCGACGTAGAGGACAGCGACGGCCCGAACCAGGTGAGCCGCGAGAACGCGCGACGACGCATCGTCGTGTCGGCGAACACCGACGGCGGCGACATGGCGGGCATCATCCGTTCGATCCGCTCCGAACTGGCTGCCAGGCCGATGCCAGATGGCTACTTCACGGCGCTGGAGGGACAGTTCCAGGCGCAGGAGCAGGCGTCGCGCCTGATCGCGCTGCTGGCGCTCGTGTCGCTGTCGATGATCTTTCTGGTGTTGTACAGCCGGTACCGTTCGACGGCCCTGACTCTCATCATCATGGGCAACATCCCGCTGGCACTGGTGGGTAGCGTGATCGCCTTGTGGATTTCCGGCCAGCCCTTGTCGATCGCCGCGCTGGTCGGGTTCATCACGCTGACCGGCATCGCCACGCGCAACGGCATTTTGAAGATCTCGCACTACATCAACCTTTGCGCGTTCGAAGGCGAGCGTTTCGGCCAGGCGATGATCGTGCGTGGGTCGCTCGAACGACTGACGCCGGTGCTGATGACGGCACTGGTGGCGGCATTCGCCCTGGTGCCGCTGCTGCTCTCGGCCGACGCCCCGGGCAAGGAAGTGCTTCACCCCGTGGCCGTGGTCATCTTCGGCGGGCTCGTCAGCTCGACGCTGCTCGACACCGTGCTCACGCCGATGATGTTCTGGCGATGGGGTGAAAAGCCGCTGCAAAGGCTTCTCGAGACACGCAGCACCGAAAACTACTGATTCGTTCAATGAAGGAGTGCATATGAAACCTTTCTGGCTGGGCGCCGCGCTCACGGTAGCGGTCGCCTTCTCGGCGCCTTCTGCTTTCGCGCATGACGACGCGTACCTGGACACGCAGAAGGCCCCCAATGGCGGTCAGTTGCGCATGGCGGGGCCGCTGCACTACGAACTCGTCACTCAGAAGAATGCTGTCGCTTCAGCCGACAGCCCGGTCGTCGTGTATGTCACCGATCACGCGGGCACGCCGGTCTCGACCAAGGGCGCAACGGGAACCGCGACGATCCTCGCCGGCAAGACGCGCAGTACCGCACCGCTTGCGCCCGACGGCGACAACCGCATGAAAGGCCTCGCACGCTACGTTCACGCCCCGGGCATGAAAGTCGTAGTTTCGATCACCTTGCCGGGCACTGCTCCGGAGCAGGCGCGCTTTACGCCGGGGTTGGTCGCGCAGGACGGGCACATGGATGGAGCTCACTAGCGCTGACAGCAGGGCACTCACCGAGCATTTGACGGGGTCGACATCAGAACGGATACCAATTGAAGAGCGAAATGAAGAGCGTGAATGTCGAGGTGAGAGGGCTGTTCGAGAAGCTCGATCACCTCGGCGTGGAAAAACGCGTCGGTGCACTGCCCGGCGTGTATCACGCCCATGCCAATCCCGCCTCGGGAAGCGTGACGGTGCACTACGACGCTGCGATGATCTCCGAGCCGCAGTTGCGCGAGGCCGTGCGCGAGTGCGGCTATCACTGCCGCGGCGAGGTGCAGCCCGATCACGTCTGCCGAGTGGCCGAGCCGGACATGCACGCCGCTCATGCGAAGCACGCCGCCCAACCCGGCGCCATGGACGAGATGGCGCACGACATGGGCCACGGCGCCGGGATGGACATGGCGGGAATGGTGCGCGACATGCGCAACCGCTTCCTCGTCTGCCTGTTCTTCAGCGCGCTCTTGTTCCTCTGGGCGCCGATGGGTTTGCCGCTGCCCACGCCGCCGGTGCCGTTCGGCCTGGAGCTCGACCACTGGCTGTTCGTGCTCGCGAGCGGCGCCGTCCTCTGGCCGTCGTTGCCTTTCTTCGTCGCCGCCTGGCGTGCCTTGCGCAACGGCGTCCTCAACATGGCCGTGCTCGTCGTGCTGTCGGTCGGCACCGGCTATCTCTTCAGCGTAGCGGCGACCTTCCTGTTCGAAGGCGTGCAGTTCTACGAAGCAGTGTCGGTGCTGCTCGTGTTCATCCTGCTCGGCCACTGGCTGGAGATGAGGGCTCGGGCAGGCGCGAACGACGCGATCCGCGCGCTGCTGGATCTTGCGCCTCCGATGGCGAACGTGCTGCGCGACGGCAAGGAACTGCAGGTGCCGACGGCCAATGTGCTGGCAGGGGACATCGTGATCGTGCGTCCTGGCGACCGGATTCCCGTCGACGGAGTGGTAACCGAGGGAGAAACGCAGGTCGACGAGTCGATGCTCACCGGTGAATCGATGCCGGTGAAGAAGGTGGTCGGCGCCAACGTTGCCGCGGCCACCATCAACAAGAGCGGGGCGTTTCGCTTTCGCGCGACGAAGGTGGGTGCCGACACGGCGCTCGCTCAGATCGTGAAGCTGGTGCAGGAGGCGCAGAACTCGAAGGCGCCGGCGCAGCTTCTCGCCGATCGGGCCTCGCAATGGCTGGTGCTCATCGCCATCGTGATCGGCCTTGCCACGTTCGCGGTCTGGTTCTGGCTGATCGGGCAGACGCTGCTGTTTGCGGTAACGCTCACGATCACCGTGTTCGTCATCGCCTGCCCCGACGCGCTCGGGCTTGCGACCCCGATGGCGATCATGATCGGCACCGGCCGCGGCGCGCAGAACGGCATCCTGATCAAGAACGCCGCGGCGCTCGAGAACGCAACGCATCTGGACGTCGTGATCTTCGACAAGACCGGGACGTTGACACTCGGCAAGCCCGAAGTGGTGGAAGTGGCGGCCGCGCCAGGACGAAGCGAAGCCGATGTGCTTACTCTCGCAGCCGGCATGGAGCAGCACTCGGAGCACCCGCTCGCCCACGCGATCCTCGAGAGGTCCAAAGGAATGCAGGCCCTGCCCGCGGAGGGATTCACCAACATCGACGGAATGGGCGCTCGCGCACGTTCCGAAGGCGAGCCGGCGCTGGTCGGTAACCGCCGGTTGATGGACGCGGAGCGCGTCGATCTGGCCGGGATGGAGGCCACGGCGGAGCGGATGGCCGGCGGGGGACGCACGGTGGTGCACGTGGCGCGGGGCGGCAAGCTGTGGGGGCTGATCGCGATTGCGGATGCGGTTCGACCCACTTCCGCAGCGGCGGTCGCGGCGCTGAAGAAACGCGGCGTCGACGTCGCCATGCTGACCGGCGACAACCGTGCCACGGCTGAGCGAATCGGACGCGAGCTGGGCGTCACCATGGTGCTCGCCGAAGTCCTACCCGGTCAGAAGGCCGACCAAGTGAAAGCGCTCCAGGCGCAGGGAAAGAAAGTCGGCATGGTCGGCGATGGCATCAACGATGCGCCGGCGCTCACGCAGGCCGACGTCGGATTCGCGATCGGCGCGGGTACCGATGTGGCGATGGAGAGCGCCGACGTGGTGCTGATGAGAAGCGATCCGTTCGACGTGGTCGCCGCCGTGGGCCTGTCGCGCGTCACCCTGCGCAAGATGCACCAGAACCTGTGGTGGGCGGTGGGTTACAACGTCATCGCCTTTCCCTTCGCCGCGGGCGTCTTCTACCCGCTGACGATCAGCCCGGAGATGGCGGCGCTTGCGATGTCCGGCAGCTCGCTGATCGTCGCGGCCAATGCGCTGCTGCTCAAGCGTGCGAACGTGGAGGGGCTGAAGTAAGGCCCGGGATCAGGTGCTGTTCTACTGGGATCGCGGTGATGCAACGCGATCAAACCGGTATACCGGCACTCTTGGCTCTCCGCTGGACCATCAGGCGGCCTTCCCCTCGAACAGCGTCTCGATCAGCGGGCATTCCGGCCGCGTGCCGTCCGCACATCGGACGACGACGTCCTTCAGCACTCGCTCCATGCGCTTCAGGTCGGCGATCTTCGCACGCACCTCGGCGAGATGAGCCGCGGCGAGATCCCGCGCCTCGGCACAGGGCTGGTCACTCTCATCGACGAGACGCAAGAGCGCGCGGACCTCGTCGAGGCAGAAGCCCAGCTCGCGCGCCCGCAGGACGAAGCGAAGCCGCCGCTCATGATTGGCGTCGTAGCGACGATAGCCGGCGGTCGTGCGCGGCGGCGCGGGCAGCAGCCCGACCTTCTCGTAATAGCGCACAGTTTCGAGATTGCAGCCTGTTCGCCGGGCGAGCTCGGCCCGCTGAAGGCCCTTCATATCGGAACCGTCGGACATTGCGAACTTCCCGCTTGACTCTGTAATCGCTACAGACTTCAAAGTACCGTGCAATAAGGGTTTCAGCAAGGAAGGCAAGGTCCGACATGGATGCATCGCGACAGGGAACGGCAGAAATCTTGTCGACCGCAGGGAACGTGATGACCTCGGCGCGTGACGAGAGCGGTCGGCAGCGCCTGGTCGCCCTCGGCGGCATACTCGGCGCGCTCGCGGCCTCGTCGTGCTGCGTCGTGCCGCTCGTCCTGTTCAGCCTCGGCGTCGGTGGCGCCTGGGTCGGCAATCTGACGGCGCTCGCGCCGTATAAACCATTGTTCGTCGCTGCAACCACTGGCGTCCTCGGATACGGCTTCTACCTCGTCTACTGGAAGCCGCGGAGAGCCTGCGCCAACGGTGCCGCCTGCGCAACGCTCGTCCCCAGCCGCCTCGTCCGGACCGCACTCTGGATCGCGACGGTGCTCGTTGCAGCCGCCTTCGCGTTCGATTACGTCGCCCCGCTGTTGCTGCCCGTTTGATGTCGAAGGAACTCCCATGAAGAAGCGCTCGAGCACCATTGCCCTGATCGTCTCGATGATGACGACTCCCGCCGCGTTTGCCGCGGAACGTATCGTGACCTTCGGCGTCGACAACATGACCTGCGCCTCGTGTCCCTACATTGTGAAGACCGCGATGGCGGCGGTTCCAGGCGTCGCGAACGTGACTGTCTCCTTCGAGTCGAAGACCGCAACAGTGACGTTCGACGACGCGAAGACGAACCCCGGTGCGATCGCGGCCGCGAGCAGCAGTGCCGGCTTCCCTGCCCACGAGAGGTTGCAGGGTAGTTGAGATGAACGACGCACCACGCACCTGCGATCTCGCCGTGATCGGCGCCGGCTCGGCCGGCTTCTCAGCCTCGATCACGGCCGCCGATCAGGGCGCACAGGTCGTGCTCATCGGCAGCGGCACCATCGGCGGCACTTGCGTCAATATCGGCTGCGTACCGTCGAAGACCCTGATCCGCGCCGCCGAGACGCTTCACAACGCTCGCGTGACAGCGCGCTTCGCCGGCATCACGGCCAAGGCCAAACTGACCGACTGGCGCAGAACCGTTCAGCAGAAGGACGAGCTCGTTTCCGCACTGCGCCAGGCCAGGTACATCGATCTGCTGTCGGCCTACAACGGGATCACCTATCGCGAAGGTTTGGCACGCCTCGTCGAAGGCGGTGTCGAGGTGGACGGCACGAGCATTCCCGCTGCGAAGATCATCATCGCAACCGGTGCGCGACCGGCGGTCCCTGCGATCCCGGGGATCGAGACCGTACCGTACCTCACGAGCACGACGGCGCTGGACCTCCAGGAGCTGCCGCGCTCGCTGCTCGTCATCGGCGGCGGCTACGTCGGGGCTGAACTGGCGCAGATGTTTGCCCGCGCCGGGGTCGAGGTGACGCTCGTCTGCCGGTCGCGGCTGCTCCCCCAGGCCGAGCCCGAGATCGGAGCGGCGCTGCAGCGGTATTTCGAGGAGGAAGGGATCACGGTGGTATCCGGCATCGCCTACCGGGCGATCCGCAAGACCGAGGGCGCTGTTTCCTTGACCCTTGCGCGCGACGGCCAAGACGTTTCGATCAGCGCCGAGCAGGTGCTGATTACCACCGCGCGTAGCCCCAACGTCGAAGGCCTGGGGCTCGAGGACTGCAGTATCGCCGTCTCGCCAAAGGGACCCATCATCGTCGACGACTACATGCGCACGACGAAGGCCGGCGTCTATGCTGCCGGCGACGTTACCGGCCGCGACCAGTTCGTCTATATGGCCGCCTACGGGGCCAAGCTCGCGGCCAGGAACGCACTCAACGGCGACAGCCTGCGCTACGACAACAGTGCCATGCCCGCCATAGTGTTCACCGACCCGCAGGTGGCAAGCGTCGGGCTGACCGAGGCGGCGGCGCGAGCTGCCGGTCATCCCGTCCGCGTGTCGACAATCGGTCTCGACGTGGTGCCGCGCGCTCTTGCCGCACGCGACGTGCGCGGTCTCATCAAGCTCGTGGCCGACGCCGGAAGCGCTCGCCTGCTCGGCGCGCACATACTCGCCCCCGAAGGCGCCGACAGCATTCAGACCGCGGCGCTCGCAATCCGTCAGAGCCTTACCGTCGATGACCTCGCGGACATGATCTTTCCGTATCTCAGTACGGTCGAGGGGCTGAAGCTCGCCGCACTCGCATTCGACAAAGACGTAACCAGGTTGTCGTGCTGCGCAGGATGAGCAGAGGCGCAATACCCTCGCCGGAAGCGGTCCACGACGGTTTCGCTTGGGAGCTGCGTCGCACGCGCCGGGCACAAGCGTTGCGCGCGACGAACAACCGTGGCAGTAACATTTCCGGTTCCGATCACTACAATCGGACACCAATGAGAGCCTTCCGCCGTTCGGTCTTTGCCTGGATTGCGCTGCTCGGGATCCTGTTCACGCAGTTCGCAGTGGCGGCATACGCGTGCCCGTCGTTGCCGCATACGACAAGCGAACAGACGCAGGCAGCGTCTGACTCGCACGGACTTCCCTGCCCGGAGATGGCAACGCAATCACACGGCGCGTTCGATGCGCAACCGCCGGACCTTTGCAACCAGCACTGCGCTCACGACGGGCAAACCTCCGAATCGCGGTCGGTTGCCCCCATTCACCAGACGTTTGTCCTGGCCTTCGTTCTTCCCGAACCGGATCCTTCCGAACTCGCAGGCGTGAGGCACGCGCAGCAGCCCGAATTGCTGCGACCCACCACACCACCCCCTCTTTGGCGCACCGGTCGGCTGCGCATTTGATCCTGCGGTGTGTAGCCCGCTTGTGAAGCCGCGCCCGCTTCGCGGCGACGGCACGACCTGCTCCTGCTGATCAGCGCGAACGCAAGCCGTCCGCCCGCCTCAACTCCCTTCAGCGGTGAGGCAGCCTTTTCATCGACGACCAAGGATCGACATGCTCTCCAGAAAGAGGCGCTTTCACGCCTTTCCGCTCGCGCTGGCACTGACGGTGTTCGCCACAACAGTGTTTGCCGACCCTGCGATCACGCTGACGCACGTTCACGGCCTGTCCTACAGCGCGGACGGTCAGCGACTCCTCATTCCCAGCCATCATGGTCTTGCTGTCTTCAGCGAGGGGCGCTGGTCCAAGGCTCCAGGCCCTGCGCACGACTACATGGGCTTCTCGGCGACGCGCGATGCGCTGTACAGCAGCGGCCATCCAGCGCCGCGCTCCGGACTGACGAATCCGTTCGGCCTCATCAAGAGCAAGGACGGAGGAAAAACATGGCAGAAACTCGGGCTCGAGGGCGAGTCGGATTTCCACTCGCTGGCGACCAGCCACGGGACCAACACGGTGTACGTTTTCAACCCGCACCCGAACTCGCGCATGAAGCAGTCCGGCGTCTACTACACGCGCAATGACGGCCTGCAGTGGAAGCGCGCTGCCGCCCGGGGGCTGAGCGGGGAGCTGAACAGTCTCGCTGTGCATCCCACCGATTCCGGCGTCGTGGCCGCCGGTACCGACCAAGGACTCTATCTGTCGCGCGATGCCGGTGAGAACTTCGAGCAACTTGTCGGCGACGTACGGGTTTTCGCCGAGGCATTCGACCTCGACGGCCAGCAGCTGTGGTTCAGCACGTATGCCGGCAAGGCGGGGCTTGCCCGCGTCACGTTGAAGTCCGGCGCCGCTCCTGAGACGGCCTCGATCCCCGCGCTAGGCGAAGACGCCGTGGCCTACATCGCGCAGAACACCGTGCAGCGCGACGAGTTCGCGATTGCGACCTTCAAGCGAAGCGTTTTCGTCAGCAAAGACCGGGGCCGAAGCTGGACGCAGATTGCCAAGGACGGAGCGACGCTCCCGTGACGGCGAGGCGAACGAAGTGCTCAAGGTAGTCGTGATCGTGCTCGCCACCATCGGCGGGCTGGTCGTGCTCGGCGTCGGCATCATGGCGCTGATGCATTTCGGAATGGCCGGCGGCATGGGCTGCTGCTAGGCCCGTCGGCTGCGCCAACCGATTGGAGATCAATAGCATGGACCCTCGAAGGAGACGCGTCGTCGTCGGCACTGCAACCGCTGCAGCCGCGGCCACACTCGGGCTGCCGCAAGCGGGCGCACGCGCTGACCGCAAGGAGGAGGCCGACACCGGCGTCGACGTCCACATCGAGTTGCATGCGGTGCAGGAACATGTCGCCCTTCGTCGGGGCACCCCGACCCGGGTATGGCGCTACCGGGGCAAGGTGCTAAGAGGTGATGCAAGCACGCTCGAGGCGTCCGAGGTCACGTATTTCGGGCCGATCATCCGAGTGCGACGCGGCCAGCGAGTGCGGATCGACCTGATCAACGAACTGCCGGAGCCGACGATCGTTCACTGGCACGGCCTGCATGTCCCCGACACGATGGACGGGCACCCGCGGTTCGCGATCGCACCGGGCCAGCGCTACGTCTACGAGTTCACCGTGTCGAATAGAGCCGGCAGCTACTGGTTCCACCCGCATCCCCACGGCCGGACAGGCGCGCAGATCTACTTCGGTCTGGCCGGGCTGTTCCTCGTGAGCGACGACGAGGAAGCGACGGTTGGACTACCTGGCGGCCGATACGATATTCCGCTCGTCCTGCAGGACCGCAGCTTCGACGGCAACAACCAGTTCGTCTACCTGGGGTCGAGTCTGCTCGACAGCTCTCCCACCGATAACCTGGACCAGCCCCCAATGATGGGCGGCGGGATGATGGGCGATGGAACAATGGGCGGCGGAATGATGGGCGGCGGCATGATGCGCGACGGCATGGGCTCGATGATGGCCCGCATGATGGGGGTGCTTGGCGACGACATCTTCGTCAACGGCAGACCCAGCGCCAGCCTCTCGGTCGAGCGGCGTCCCTATCGCCTGCGAGTGCTCAACGGTTCCAACACGCGCACTTACAAGCTTGCCTGGCACGATGGCTCGCCGCTGATCGTGATCGGTAGCGACGGCGGGCTTCTGGCAGCACCCGTGCGGCGTGACTACGTCATGCTCGCACCGGCAGAGCGCCTCGATCTATGGGTCGATTTCGCTCGCTGGGCCGCAGGCAGCGAACTGTCGCTGCAAAGCCTTGCCTTCAATGGCGGAATGAACATGGGGGGCATGATGATGGGCCGGGCGGCCCTGCCCGACGGCGCGCCGTTCCGGGTGCTCGCGCTGCACGTCGAGGACGGCTCGCAGCGCTCGCAGGAGACAGCGCCGCCGCCACGCCTGTCCGAGGTGCCATCACCGAACCCGAGCGTGGCCGTCAACTTCGATCACCCGAAGATCTTCGAGCTCACGATGGAAATGATGGCCTGGGGAATCAACGGGAAGAGCTTCGAGATGCTCGATGCCCGTCCGTACGAGACCGTCCGGCTCGGCACCCACGAGCTATGGGAATTCCGAAACGATTCAACGAACGCGATGATGGGCATGGCGATGCCCCATTCGATGCATGTGCACGGCGTGCAGTTTCGTGTCCTCCAGCGCTCGGTCTCGGGCCGTTTCGCCGGTTATCGCGACACGGTAGACGCGGGCTTCGTCGACGACGGGTGGAAGGACACCGTGCTGGTGATGCCGGACGAGCGTGTTCGCATCCTGGTGCACTTCGCCGACTACCCGGGACTGTTCCTGTACCACTGTCACATGCTCGAACACGAGGACGGCGGCATGATGCGCAATTACAGGGTGATGGTGTAGCAACGGGTTGCTCGACCCGAGCTGACCGCCCAAACGTCGGTTGGGGCGACCGTCCGGCAGTTTTCTGTGTGCCTACGTGGACGTGCTTCTCTCATCTGGAGAACGTCAATGGAAGAGTCAGAGCAATCCGATCCGGCGCGCATCTACGAGGAATATCTCGGCAGGACGATCGCCGATCCCTGGACACGCATTCTGCTCGAGTACGCCTCGTTAGGAAGCGGCGAGCAAGTGCTGGACCTCGCCTGCGGAACCGGGAGTGTCGCGCGGCAGGTCGCCCCGATCGTGGGCGAACGAGGAAAGGTTAGCGCCCTCGACATCAATCCGGGGATGCTCGCTGTGGCACGTTCGCTCGACCCACCCGACGGGGCGACAATCGAGTGGTTGCAAGGTGATGCCCTTGCGCTGCAGTTTCCCGACGGCGCTTTCGATATCGTGTTGTGCCAGCAGGGACTGCAGTTCTTCGCCGATCGGGCGCGTGGGCTTCGCGAAATGCGCCGGGTGCTCGTTGCTGGGGGAAGGACCGCCATCAGCGTCTGGCAGTCGCTGGACCGCCACCCCCTGTACGAATCGCTGTTCCGGGCGACCGTGCGGCACCTGAACGCAGAGATCGCCGACGTTGCATTGTCGTTTTCGCTCGGGAGTGCACATGAGCTGGAGCGCCTGCTTGTCGGGGCGAACTTCTGCGAAGTACAGGTAATACCGCGGTCGCACGAGGTTCGACTTCCTTCGCCCGAGCGCTTCGTCGCGTTCACGGTCCTCGGCGCTGCGACTTCCGTGCCGGCCTTCGCTGCGTTGGACGAACCCCGGCGGGCGGCGCTGATCGACGCGATCGTCCGGGACACACGGGCTGCAGTAGAGACGTTTCTCAGGGGAGATGAACTGGTCTTTCCGATGTCGTCGAACATCGCGATCGGGTGCAAGTAGCCGACGCTACTCCGGCGAGAGAAGGCCGATGGATTGCGGGTTGAGCAACGATGCGCACTTGATCGGGGACATGCACGTTGGAAACATGATTCAGATGTAATCGTCGTGAAACCTTGCGGTTGGGGATGCATCGCTACAGTCGTGACCGTGATGTCCGAAACGCGTCACACGCACCGACCGATGTTGCAGACCATGAACTGAAAGGAGTAGCGAAATGTCCTCGAAAGCCTTGTTGTTCGCAGGAGTCGTGTTGTCTGTGAGCCTGCCCGCCTTCGCCGACAGTGGCGTCGAATTCGTGAACAACGAGATCGGATTCCAGACGACCCATGTGACTCCGAGCAAGTCGACGCGTGCGCAAGTGACCGCCGAACTGCAGGCCGCACAGCGCGCCGGAAGCATTCCGGGTTCGTTCGAATTCGTCGAGGCGAAGGAGGCGTCGGCATCCTCAACGACGCGAGAGCAAATTCAGCGCGAAGCATCCCAAGCGACGCGAGCCGAGCGTGAGGCAGCCCACCGGCTGTACGGGCCCGATCACGCTCTCGAGTCCTGATAGCCGATCGGAGCGGGGAGTCGCTCTCCGATTCCCCCGGTCTCCGACAACAAATCAGGGGCGAGAACCCGATGCCCATCGAGCCAGGGAGCGGGGCGTCGGGGCTGTCGAGGGTCTACATCGAGGGCGATCTCCTGTTCGACGACATGCTGCGCGACATCGAGTGCGCGCAGCGAAGCGTTCGGTTCGAGAGCTACATCTTCACTTCCGACCCGGTCGGCCGGCAGTTCGTCGATACGTTGGCCCGTTGCGCCACGAGAGGTTTGGACGTGCGATTGCGCGTCGATCACCTCGGTTCCTGGCGCGATCTCTCGAATGCGGATATCGAGCGACTCCGGACGGACGGAGTTCACTTCGAATGGAGCCGGCCCTGGAGCGTACATCGGCCGCTTGCAATCAACCGACGCAATCATCGGAAGCTGCTCGTCGTGGACGAGGCGATCGCGTATGTCGGCGGCTTCAATGTCCATGCGGCCAGTTCGCTGCGGTCGTTCGGGTCCGGCCGCTGGCGCGATACGCACGTTCGGTTCGTCGGCAAACCGGCTGCCGCGGCTGCGATGGTTTTCGACTGCTACCGCGACGTCCCACCCGACTGGCTGCCACCGGTGACCGGCTCGCTATGGCTGCTGCCGAATCGGTCGCGCGCATGCCGCCACCGGCTGCGGTGCGTCCTCAATGACACGATGATCGCGGCGCACTCGCGCATCTGGGTAACCACTCCGTACTTCGTGCCCGACAGCCGCACCCAGCGACTGATGCGCGAGGCAGCGATGCGTGGCGTCGACGTCCTGCTGCTCGTCCCCGGGAAAAGCGATGTGCCGCTGGCCCAGTGGGCGGCTCGTGCGGCCTATTCGCGCCTGCTGTCCTGCGGCGTGCGGATCTTCGAGTACGCTCCTCGGGTTCTCCACGCGAAAACGCTGCTCGTGGACGACCGGTGGGCGACCGTCGGTACTGCCAACCTCGACTATCGAAGTCTTTTCGTCAACGACGAGCTGAACTTGATTGACGAATCCGGAGAATTGAACGCCTTGCTGGCGGAGAGCTTCCTCGCGGATCTGTGCGAAGCCGAGCCGATACGCGCCCACGCTTGGAGCCAGAGGAAGTGGCCACGGCGCGCGGCGGAAACCATCGGGTGGTGGGCGCGTCGATGGCTGTAAACAGACCCGTACGGCATTCCCGGTCGGCGGTGCTCCTTCCGGTCGCTGCGCGGCTTCCACGGTCCGCCCTGCAGTGATCCGATTTCACCTGGCTTGCAGGGCAGGATATATCCGCGTCACAGGCCACCATCGCCATTGCAATAGCGGTTTTGGCAGCAGTTCTCGCGACTTGAACGCCGCACCCGCTCGGAGGAACCGCGGAAGCGAACCCCGCCACCCTGGGGGGGCATGCGCCGCTGTCGGAGGCGCACCGAAACCGAGCGGGCGGAAGGCGCTCGGTATCGATGCCGCAGCCGCTCCTGTGCGTCTATCGTTTCTGTTGTTGATGCGGATGGTCCGGCATTTCGCCTTGGCCGCCCGGCATGTTCGCGCCACGGTGCGTCATCGTTTTGCCCGGGTCGGGCGATGCCGACGTATGCGGGTGGTCCGGCATTTCGCCCTGACCGCCCGGCATGTTGGCGCCGCGATGCGTCATCGCCTTGCCTGAAGCCGGTAACTGGTTTTCCGGCGGGTATGCGGAGCCTTCTCCGATCGGGAGGTACTGAATTCCGCTTCGTTGTTGGGCTTGCGCGAGGTCTGGCGCATTCATGAACGTCGAATCGGGGCCCGCAAAGACCGGAGCGGTTACCGCGATCGCGACCGAAAACACTAGAAACCTGTGCATGACACGAACTCCTATCGGACTCGGGGGAACCCGTGAGTCGAAACCGGGTCGGCGGCAACGCGCCGATGCCGCCAAATTGCGCCTTCGTGCCCGACACGAAAGTGTTCGGCCGATTACATTTCGGTCACGTAGCGGCCAGGCGCGTTTCAGGAAGTCGTGCAAAGGAAAAATCGAAGATTACGGAATGGCAATGAGACGGTCATCCTTGCGTTCCCTCTGCTCGGGATACTGATGGCTGTCCGTTTGCTATCGATTTGCCGATCAAGGAGTTTTCATGCCCGCGATGATGAGAGCAGCCGTGTTCGTCGAGCCAGGCCGCATCGAACTGGCCGACAAGCCCATCCCCGACGTCGGCCCCAACGATGCGCTGATCCGCATCACCACGACGACAATCTGCGGCACCGACGTGCACATCCTGAAGGGCGAGTACCCGGTGGCCAAGGGGCTGACGATCGGGCACGAGCCGGTCGGCGTCATCGAGAAACTCGGCAGCGCCGTGCAGGGCTACACCGAAGGCCAGCGTGTGATCGCCGGCGCGATCTGCCCGAACTTCAATTCCTACGCCGCGCAGGACGGCGCCCCGTCGCAGGACGGAAGCTATCTGGCGGCGAGGGGTCAGTGCGGCCACCATGGCTACAAGGCGACGGCGGGCTGGCGCTTCGGCAATCTGATCGACGGCACCCAGGCCGAGTACGTGCTCGTGCCCGATGCACAGGGCAATCTCGCGCCGATTCCCCAAGGGCTCACCGACGAGCAGGTGCTGATGTGCCCGGACATCATGTCCACGGGGTTCAAGGGCGCCGAGAATGCCGGTGTGCGAATCGGCGACACGGTGGTCGTGTTCGCGCAGGGGCCGATCGGACTGTGCGCGACCGCCGGAGCCAGACTGCTGGGCGCGACCACCATCATCGCAGTGGACGGCAACGACCACCGATTGGATATCGCGAAGAAGATGGGCGCCGACGTTGTGCTCAACTTCCGCAACACCGACGTCGTCGACGAGGTGATGAAGCTCACTCACGGCCGAGGCGCCGACGCGTCGATCGAGGCGCTCGGCACGCAAGGCACCTTCGAGTCGGCGCTGCGGGTGCTCAAGCCGGGGGGCACGCTGTCGAGCCTCGGCGTGTATTCAAACGACTTGAAGATTCCGGTGTCGGCCTTCGCCGCTGGTCTTGGCGATCACCGGATCGTTACCGCCTTGTGCCCTGGCGGCAAGGAGCGGATGCGTCGCCTGATGAACGTGGTGGCATCGGGCCGCATCGACCTCGGCGTGCTGGTCACGCATGAGTACAAGCTCGACGACATCGTGGCGGCCTACGAGTTGTTCGCGAACCAGCGAGACGGAGTCCTGAAGATCGCGATCAAGCCCCGCTGATCGCCGATCCGCATTCCGGCGGTTCAAACGGTTCAGGCCGTCGCTGGCGGCCTCTCAGTTCTTTCGATCCATGTCTGGCACTCATACTCCATCAGGCACGCATGCGCGCGTGTACGCGCGCATGTCTGAAGACGGAGGACATGGCCGCCGCGCGCCCCGGAATCCATCGACTGGTAGGCGCGCCAATGGCTTTAGCATATTCCTTCAGCATCTCCGAGGAGACGGGCTATGACATCACGAACGGAAATCCGCGTTGCGGTAAACGGGTACGGCGTGATCGGCAAGCGTGTAGCCGAGGCAGTGGCGAAGCAGGAGGACATGCGGCTGGTCGGCGTTGTGGATGTCGCCAGCGACTGGCGGCCGCGCGTCGCCCTCCAACGCGGTTTCGCCTTGTACGGCCCTGCCAGGGAGCAGGTCGAAGCGATGCGCAACGCAGGCTTGGCCGTGGCGGGTACGCTCGAGTCGTTGCTGGACGATGTAGACGTCGTGGTCGACTGTACGCCGAAGAAAGTTGCGGCGACGAACGTCGAGACGTACCGTGCGCGCGGTATCAAATTTATCGTCCAGGGTGGAGAGAAGCATTCGGTCACGGGGCACTCTTTCGTAGCGGAATCGAATTACGCCAGCGCGCTCGGCCGCGAATCCACGCGCGTGGTCTCGTGCAACACCACCTCGGTCGTGAGGACGCTCACCTCGCTCAAGAGCGCGGGGCTCTTGCGCAAGGCGAGAGGTACGCTGCTGCGACGCGCCACCGACCCATGGGAGAGTCATCAGGGCGGGATCATGAACACCTTGGTTCCCGAGGAGGACATCCCGAGCCACCAGGGACCGGACGCGCAGGCGGTAGACCCCGATCTCGACGTCGTGACCATGGCGGTGAAGGTGCCCGAGACGCTCGCTCACCTGCACTACTGGGTGGTCGAGATGACCCGACCCGCCTCGAAGGAAGAAGTGCTCAATGCTTTCAGCGCGTCGTCGCGCATCAAGTTCATCCGCTACTCGGACGGGCTCTCCGCGCTCAACACGGTGAAGGAGTTCATGTCGGACGCCGGCCGGCCGCGCGCGGATCTGTACGAAGTCGCGCTATGGGAAGACATGTTGCGAGTCCAGGGCAACGAACTCTTCTACGCCTACATGGTGGACAACCAGGCGATCGTGGTGCCCGAAACCATTGATGCGATCCGCGCCTTGACGCAAGCCGAGAGTGAGGCGAAGGTCTCCATCACCAGGACGGACGCCGCCATGGGAATCGGGAAGCTGCCGCGATGACGCGGGGGGCGAGTTTTTGCGGGCGAATTTAAACAGCGTGCTAACGCGCCCGCCGTCAAATCGAAACTGTCGCGGATGCCTTCCGCGTTCCGGGCGACCACATCATGCTGCCCGCGCACCAGCGCCTCCAGCATTTGCTTGCTCGCATCTGTCACAGCCAGCATTTCCTGGATCCGGAGTGCACGGAACTTCGGCGGCAGGTGCGAGCCAACAGCCCATGATGACGGCATCATCGGTCAGTTCGAAGGCTACGAGCGCCTGGAGGAGCTGGACTGGGAACGTTACCGTCTGCGCTACGGAAACATCCAGCGCCTGGAGCTCATACTCGAAGCGGAGAACGACAGCGCGAATCGCTACAAGGCGTCGAAGCAGGCCGACGTTATCATGCTGTTCTACCTGTTTTCAGCCGACGAGCTTCGACGAGCTCTTCGGGCGCCTCGGATACGAGCTGGCGCACGAGACGATAACCCACAACGTCGACTACTACGATCGTCGTTCGTCTCACGGCTCGACGTCGTGCCGCGTGGTCCACGCATGGGTGCTGACGCGCGTGCTTCGAAGCGACACCACGGAGGTCTTCCCTCTCGAAACGCGCGGTCCGGCGACGTAGCGCGCCTTGCGGATGAAATCCGTTTCCGGGAAACGGATAGACGCGAACTGAATATGCTCAACCGAAATTCACTCTTCGTTCGGCAACCGCGGCAACCCTCCTAGAATCGTCGGAGACTTCGGTGTCGCCCGACGCTCGAGTCCGGCACGGCGCCGTACCCCGTTCACCTCCAGGAAAGGACCACTCGATGGCCGTCTTCTCGAAACTGTTCGCCGATACCCGCTCAGCGCTCGCCAAGGAAGGCATACAGGCCACCACCCGTTTCAGTGTCACCAGCCAGGGAAAGGACGGACTGCACCGGACAGTAGACATTCGTGGATTCTGCGTCGAGGTCGACGAACCACCCGCCCTGGGAGGCAACGACAGGGCACCGAACCCCGTCGAGTACGCGCTGGCAGCGCTGGCGACATGCCAGGAGATCACATACCGGCTGCATGCCGATGCACTCGGTATTCCGCTCGACGACGTGTCGGTCAAGCTCGAGGGCGAGCTGGATCTACGCGGCTTCTTCGGCGCGAGCAGCGGGGTTCGGCCAGGGTTCCAGAAAATTACCGGATCGGTGAGCTTCGACAGCACTGCTTCGGCAGGGGACTCGAGCGCCTGAAGCAGGTCGTGGACGCGCATTGCCCGGTCCTCGATCTGTTCAGCAACGCCACTCCCGTGCAAATCGGGATCGCCTGAGCCGCTTCCCGGTTGCCGCCATGCTGGCGGGAGGCGCGCTCGGCGGGGTGTTCTCGACCTGAGCGCGACCGGTTCGGCGGCAATTCGGATGTCTATCGTTTCGGTTGTTGATGCGGATGATCGGGCATTTCACCTTGACCGCCCGGCATGTTCGCACCGCGGTGCGTCATCGGCTTGCCCGAGTCGGGCGATGACGACATGTGCGGATGATCGGGCATTTCACCTTGACCGCCCGGCATGTTCGCACCACGGTGCGTCATCGTCCTGCCCGAATCGGGTACCCGGTTTTCCGGGGGATACGCGGAGTCTTCACCGACCGCCAGGTACTGAATTCCGCTTCGTTGCTGCGCTTGCGCGAGGTCGCGTGCGCCCATGAAGGTTGCGCCGGTATCGGCCAGGACGGGAGCGCTGAGGGCAATCGAGGCCAAAACCAGAAGTGCTTTCGAGGACATGAGAGGTGTCTCCAACGAGGACTCGAGTGACCCGTGAGTCGAAACGGATCGGCGCCGGTGCGTCGATGTCATCAAGGTGCGCTCCCCCGCGCGACATCAAGATGTTCGGCTGATTACATTTGAGTCACGTCGGCGACGCGTACAGGCTGCTCCGCGCTCTCGCGAGAACCGGCTGCGCCCGTCAACTCGCGCAGATTTTCTTCGTTCAGCGTCTCCTTCTCGAGCAGCAGGGCCGCACCACGGTCGAGAATCGACCGCTGCTCGGCAAGAACCTGCGTCGCGTTCTCGAACGCCGCATCGAGAATCGCCTTGACGGCACGGTCGATCTCCCGCGCAACCTCCTCGCTGAACTCGTGTCTGCGATTCATCGCCTGCGGAACGTCCAGGAAGCGGGAGCCTTCCCCTTCGTACGATACGTGCCCGAGCTTCGCTTCCATGCCATAACGCATGACCATGCTTCGGGCAATGTCGGTGGCCTTTGCCAGATCGTCCGCCGCTCCGGTCGAAAGATGGCCGAAGGCCAGATGCTCGGAGGCGCGCCCGCCGAGCAGGACCGCCATCTTGCTCTCGAGCTCCTCGCGCGTCATGAGAAACCGGTCCTCGGTGGGTCGCTGAATGGTGTAACCCAGCGCGCCGATACCGCGTGGAATGATGGAGATCTTGTGCACCCGGTCCACCCCGGGCAGCGAGAGGGCGACGAGTGCATGCCCCATCTCGTGGTATGCGACAACCTTGCGCTCGAGCGGGTTCAGCAGCCGGTTTCGTTTCTCGAGGCCGGCGACAATACGCTCGATCGCCGCCGTGAAATCGTCGAGTCCTGCCGCATCTGCACCTCGTCGCGTAGCGAGTAGCGCCGCTTCGTTGACGAGATTGGCCAGATCCGCGCCGCTGAAGCCCGGTGTGAGCGCGGCGATCTTCTCCGGATCGGCGTCGGAGGCGAGTTTCACCTTCTTCAGGTGCACGTCGAGGATCTGCACGCGACCCTTGCGGTCGGGTCGGTCGACGAGCACCTGGCGGTCGAAGCGACCTGCTCGCAACAGTGCCGGATCAAGTATCTCGGGACGGTTGGTGGCGGCGAGCAGCACGACCCCCGCACTCGTGTCGAATCCATCCATCTCCGAGAGGAGCTGGTTGAGCGTCTGTTCCTTCTCGTCGTGCCCACCCATCGGGTAAGCGCCACGCGCGCGCCCCAGCGCGTCGAGTTCGTCGATGAAGATGATGGCCGGGGCCTGCTTGCGCGCCTGCTCGAACAGATCGCGAACCCGTGCTGCGCCCACGCCTACGAACATCTCGACGAATTCCGAGCCACTGATCGAGAAGAACGGCACACCGGCCTGCCCGGCCACGGCGCGCGCGAGAAGCGTCTTGCCGGTGCCCGGTGGACCCACGAGCAGAACGCCCTTGGGAACGCGACCGCCCAAGCGCCCGTACCGCGCGGGATCCTTGAGAAAGCCGATTACTTCCTGCAGTTCCTCCTTCGCTTCGTCCACCCCTGCCACGTCGTCGAATGTAACTTTGGTATCGGTCTCCATGTACACCTTGGCCTTGCTCTTGCCGACCGACATGAATCCCCCCATGCCTTGCGAGCCGGCCATGCGTTTGATGAGGAAGCTCCACAGGGCAAAGAAGACGAGCGCCGGAATCACCCAGGAAAGGAGCGCAGGCAGCCACTTGCTTTCGACACGACCCGCAAACGGTACTTTCGCCGCTTCCAGGTCGCCCACCAGCGCACGGTCATCCACCCGCACCGTGGTGAACGGGTGCGGTCCTTTCGATAGCGTTGCAAGGCGCTCGGCGGTCTTGGGCGACAGATCTTCCCCAGCGCCGTCGTTCGAGAGCGTTCCCGTGATCACGGCCTCGCCGAGCGCAACCTCCGTGATCTTCCCCGAGCGCAGGAACGACTTGAAATCGCTGTAGGGCAGATTGTCGACGTGCGGCGGCGCGAGATAGTCCTGCAGCGCGACGATCAGCAGCAACGCCGCGAACAAATACCAGATCGAAAACTGCTGTTTCTTTTCCATGGCTCACCTGTCCGCGCTCAGCGGTCGAAACTGAATCCGGTCGTTGGGCAGCTACCTGAAGGAAATGTAATCGTCGTGAAACATTGCCGTTGGGGATGCATCACTACAGTGATAGCCGTGATGCACGAAAACGCATCGCTCGCAGCAGCAGACGCTGCGAACCACGAAACCTGAAAGGAGTAGCGAAATGTCCTCGAAAGCCTTGTTGTTCGCCGCAGCGGTGTTGTCGGTGAGCGTGCCCGCCTTCGCCGATAGCGGCGTCGAGTTCGTGAACAACGAGATCGGCTACCAGTTCGTCCATGTGACCCCGAGCAAGACGACGCGCGCGCAAGTGATCGCCGATTTGCAGGCTGCGCAGAACGCGGGGAGTATTCCGCTCTCGTTCGAGTTTCCGGGCGCGGAGAAGCCGATCGCATCGACGTTGACCCGCGAGCAGGTACAGCGCGCCGCTGCCGGCCAAAGCAGGGGCGAGCATGAGGCGAAACACCGCGTCTACGGACCGGTGCACGCACTCGGCTCCTGAATAGCGCTTCGGTCGCTGCGCCAGGCATTCAGAGCTCTCTCGAACGCAGAGCGAGCACTGCCCACGCAAGGCCCAGCGCAGCGGCAGCAACGAAGCCGACGATGCCGAGCACCGGGAGGCCTTCCCAATGTGGGCCCGCATGGGACGCGAGAAGAAGCGCCGAGCCGACGACGATCGAAGCGATGATCATCGCGAAGGCGAGCCGATTGCTCGCTTGCAGCAAGTGGCGCTCGACGGACCGGCCGCTCTGGTGGCGAATATCGAACAGCGGTTCGCCGCGTTCGAGGCGACCGGCGAGGCGGCGAAGTGCGATCGGCGCCTCATCGGTAAGTTCGCGGACCGTCACGAGCGACCGGTACAACTTCGCAAACTGCGCTGCGCCGGCTTCGGGCCGCAACGCGCGCGCGACGAGTCGGCCGCTATACGCCTGGAAGGCCGCAAGCGAACTGAACTGCGGATCGAGCCGCTGAACGAGGCTTTCCAGCTCCGCGAACGCGCGCATCAGCAGCGTCGTCTCGCGCAACAGCCGGATATGATGCCTGCGACCCAGCCCAATGAACTCGTGAATGATGGCGCCGAACGAATGGCGCCCCGCTCCCGAGGCGCGATAGTAGCGATCGAGCGCAGCGGAGAGGTCGCTGACGAATGCTGCGCGGTCCAGTTCGGCGCTGGCACCCCCCATGCCGATATAGGCGCTTGCCACCCAATCCGGATCGCGCGCCATCACAGCGAGAAACAGCTGCCGCAGGCTCTCTTGCACGCGGGGCGACAACTCGCCGATCGCACCGAAATCATGAAAGCACAGCCGACCATCGGGCAGAACGAAGACGTTCCCCGGATGCGGGTCCGCATGGAAGACGCCCTGCTCGAAGACCTGAGCCAGAAAGACGCGCATGAGCGACTGCGCCAGGGCGCGCGGGTCCTCGCTCGCGCCGTGAGGCGCATCGGCTCGCTGACCGGTGCTGTGCTCCATCGTGAGCACGCGACGGGTGGTGGCGTGCCAGAAAATCCGGGGCACGTACACGAGAGGTTCGTCGCGGTTGAGCTCCGCGAAGCGCTCGGCATTGCGCGCTTCCTGCTCGAAGTCCAGCTCGCCCCGCAGCGTGACGGAGAACTCGTCCACCAGCTCCGCAAGATTCAGTGCGCGAAGAGCGGGAAGCAATCCGGAGAGCATACGCACGAGGCGCTTCAGGACGGCAATGTCGGCCTCGACGGTCCGCTCGAGATCGGGGCGCTGCACCTTGACGATCACGTCCGTTCCGTCGGGCAGCACTGCGCAGTGCACCTGCGCCATCGATGCCGCAGCCATCGGTTCGTCCTTGAAACGGCTAAACAACTCGCCGATCGTGCGCCCGGTCTCGTCTTCGATGATCCGTCTTGAAACCTCGGCCGGGAACGATCCGACTCGGTCCTGCAGCCCGCGCAACTCCGCCACGAACGCGTCCGGGAAGAGATCCTCGCGCTGCGAGAGCATCTGGCCGAACTTGACGAAAGTCGGCCCCAGCTCCTCGAGCGCCTCGCGCAGGCGGGTTGCGTCGCTTGCCGACCTCGAGGAGCGATCGCCTCGGTCGGCCCGGAAGCCGAGTTGCTCGGCGTAGTGTCCCCAACCTTTGGCGACCGCTACCCGCGCGATCTCCCGAAGGCGGGCCAGTTCGCCCGCATTCATTCGCACATTCCAGGCGCCCCGCGGCGGCTACACATTCAGCCGCGAAGCCAGCCAGTTGTAGAAGGCGCCGAGCGCGAACCCCGAGATCGCCAGGACGACGATTGCAGCGAGAAAGCCGCCCCAGGTGAACGCGCGCGGCCGCATCATGGTCGTGAAGTCGAGCCCGTGGAAAAGGCTGTTCATCCACGTCAGCGAGGCTTGTGGCGCCAGTGCCCAGATCAACGCACAGGCGGAATAGAAGACTGCGACCGTGATCGCGAGCGTGGATCCGGCGCGAAGCGGGGTCATGGCGAGATCTCCCGGAACGAGGTCGGCATCAGAGCGCGCACGCCGTCGGCGATCGCAGCACTGAGTTCGATGCGATTCGACGGATGGGCGATCGTGTCGCAACTGACGATCGTTCCTGCGCCAGCGCGCCTGAGGTCGTCGAACGCAGCGCCGGCGAAGATCGCGTGAACGCCCACGCACACGGGCGGCTCAGTCATCGCCTGCCGCAGGTGGCGAACCGTTTCGATCATCGTCCGGGCGGTCGACACGATGTCGTCGACCAGCACCGGGGTGTGGCTGCGCCATCGGGCGACATCCGGCACCGACACCTCCACGTCGCGATCGCCGCGACGCGTCTTCTCGAGCACGGTGAACGGCACGCCGGCGCGCTGCGCGACATCGGCCACCCACTGATTGCTTTCCTCGTCGGGACCGACGAGAAGGGGCCGCTCGACCTCGGAATCGACCCAGCGGGCAATGCTGTCGGCAGCATGCACGACGCGAGTCGGGATCGTGTATACCTCAGACAGCTCCTTGATCCGATGCAGGTGCGGATCGACCGTAACGAGCCAGTCGAACCGGCGCGAAATCCATTCGGCAAAATGTCGTGCACTGATCGTTTCGCCAGGGTGAAAGCGGTGGTCCTGGCGCATATAGGCAAGGTACGGCGCCACCAGGCCGACCGAGCGCGCCCCGCTGTCGCGCGCCGCTGAGGCAAGCAGCAGCAGCGCCACGAGCTTGTCGTCCGGTCGGTCGAGCGTGCATACGATCAGCGCATGGCGATGCTCGAGCGGAGACTCCACCCGGACGTGCGATTCACCGTCCGGAAAACGTCGCACGCTGGCAGCGCCTCGATCGAAGCCGAGCACAGCGGCAAGCGCATCGGCCACGCGCTCGTTACCCGGCATCGCCAGAATGACCGGGTTCATGATGCCTCCACTGGGTCGAGCGAGACGACAGGATGCGAGGCGAGGTACCGCTTCGCGTAGGCCAGCTCCCCAGGTGCTCGCGCATGCAGCGTGAGCAGCGGCGTATCGCGCTGCACGAGGTCACCGAGTCGGACATGCAGCTCCAGACCGGCCACCGGAACATTCGGCGCTCCCGCCAGTTTCGCGACGCGGGCGAGCCGGCGGCAATCGATGGCGGTGATGCGTCCGACCCGACCCGCCGGTATCGGGTCGATCAACGGCGCGACATCGGGCTCGCGAAACGCGCCTTGTGCCTGGCAGATCGCCCGGAACTTCGCCCATGCCGCACCGCTGTCGAGCAGGCTGGATGCTCGTGCTTCGCCGGTTCCCGCGGGGCTGTCGCTGCACAGTTCGAGCACCTCGGCGGCCAGCTTCAGCGCCCGACTGCGCAAGTCCGCCGGTGCATCGGGGCTGCGACGCAACACCGCGAGGACGTCGCGCGCCTCGAGTGCCGGCCCGATTCCCCGACCGACCGGCTGATTGCCATCGGTACGCTGCACGCTTGTCTGCAGCCCGAAAGCGGCGGCAACCCGCTCGAGCAGCACCTGGAGCCGATCCGCGTCGCCGGCGCTGCGCACCTTTGCCGTCGGACCGACGGGCATGTCGATCAGGACGTGGCTCGCACCGGCGGCGATCTTCTTCGACAGCACCGAGGCGACAAGCTGCGCGTCGCCGTCGATGTCCAGCGGGCGTGCAACCCGGATCAGGATGTCGTCGGCCGGGCTCAGATTGATCGCGCCGCCCCAGACGAGGCAACCGCCTTCGCGGTCGACGACCTCGCGCATCTCGCGCGTGTCGAGGTCGACGCGGGTAAGCACGTCCATGACGTCGGCCGTACCTGCCGGCGAAGTGATCGCGCGCGACGACGTCTTGGGAATCGTCAGCCCGGCCGCAGCCACGATCGCGACCACGATCGGCGTGGTGCGGTTGCCGGGCAGACCGCCGACCGAGTGCTTGTCCGCGATCGGAGTCTTCCCCCACGAAAGGATGTCACCGGCGCCGACCATCGCCCGGGTGAGGTCGACGGTCTCCTCCAGAGACATGCGCCCGCCGGCGCACGCACTGAGGAACGCGGCGATGTGCACATCCGCGTAATTGCCCGAGGCGATATCGCCGACGACGGACGCGAACGCGCGAGCATCGAGGCGGTTGCCGTAGATCTTGGAGCGCAACGCACTCAGCGAGTCGAGCGTGGGCGCGTGCGATACCCACACCGACTCCCGATCGCTCGCTTGCAGCGCCCGCCACGCGCTGGTTGATAGTCCCGCTTCATGCACACCGACGAGATCGGAGTCGACGACGTTCAGCGTAGCGACGATTCGCCGCTCGTGCAGCCTTACTTCGACGCGTGCCAGTGCAGTGAAGCCCTCGGCGCGGCAAACGTGGCAGTCGCGGTGCATGTAGACGACATGCTCGTCGTGCGTATCGATGCCGAGGGTTCGAAGACGCAACGCGTCCGACGAGGGCACGTCGACCGTATCGAGAGGCCGCACGCTCACGATTCGACCTCGATCGTCTGGCCGAGCCGCGGCGCGTAGGCATCCCAGCCGAGTTCGCGTTCGATACGCTGGCGCAGCGTGTCGGCTGGCCCCGGTTCGCCATGGGTCAGGTATACCCGGCGCGGTGGACGCTGCGCGGTGGCGAGCCACTGGACGATCTGACGGGCGTCGGCGTGCGCGGAAATGCCCTCCAGGCTCATCACCTCTGCACGCACGGGGATGTCCTGTCCGTGGATCCGGATGCTGCTCTCGCCAGCGACCATCCGTGCGCCGCGCGTTCCTGCCGCCTGGTACCCCGCAAAGACGACCGTGTTGCGGCGATCGGGCGCGAGTGTCTTCAGATGATGCAGGACGCGCCCCCCGGTGGCCATTCCACTGGCCGAGACGATTACGGCCGGATACGTCATCGCGTTGAGCGCACGCGATTCTTCGACGCTCCTCACCATCGTCGCCACTTTGCACATGCCGGCGCACTCGGCGTCGGATAATCGATGCTCCGCTCGATGCCGGTGGTAAATGTCGGTCATGTCGATCGCCATCGGGCTGTTCAGAAAAACCGGAAGGTCGGGAATGGCGCGCCTTTGCTTCAGGCGATAGATCGCGTAGAGCAGCGACTGCGCGCGACCGACGGCGAAGGCCGGGATGAGCACGGTCCCGCCGCGTGCGGCCGTGCGTCGTATCGTGTCGCCGAGGACCGCCTCGACATCCTGCGCTTCGTGCAGGCGATCTCCATAAGTCGACTCGACGACCACGTAATCCGCCTTTCCGATCGGGGCCGGTGCATTCATGATCGGGTCATCGGGTCGACCGAGGTCGCCCGAGAACAGTACGGAGGTGGCGTTCGCCGAAAGCCGGACCGAGGCGGCGCCGAGAATGTGCCCCGCGCCCTGCAGCCGCACGCGAATGCCGGTCGCAATCTCTCGCTCCTCCTCGAACGGCAGCGCTCGGAACAGGCGTAGGGATCGCTGCGCATCGTCTTCCGTGTACAGCGGCAATGCGGGTCGGTGTTTCGACGTCTTGCGCCGATTGGCGTACTCGGCATCCTCTTCCTGCAGCCGCCCGCTGTCGCGCAGCAGGATCTCGCAAAGCTCGATGGTCGCCGGCGTCGCGAACACGGGGCCGGTGAAACCCCGCTTGAACAGAAGAGGAAGAGCTCCCGAATGATCGAGATGCGCGTGCGTCAGGACGACCGCTTCAAGCGCGCCCGGGTCGAACGGGAAAGGGTCCCAGTTCATCAACCGCAGGTTCTTGTAACCCTGGAACAGACCGCAGTCGACGAGAACATTGCGGCCCCCGTGCGTCACCAGCGTCCGGGAGCCGGTGACCGTTCCGGCAGCGCCATGGAAAGCGAGTTGCATCACTACCTCAAGTGGATTTCGGATCTACGCCGATTTCTATGACGGCGTCGGAGACGAAGCGGTACGGAGGAACGACCAGATTCGTCGGCGCGGGCACGTTGCGATAGACGCGGGCGGCGAGATCGAAATACGAGCCGTGACACGGACAGAAGAAGCCGCCCGGCCAGCGGGGACGAAGGTCGGGCGCGTTGACGTCCGGGCGGTACGTGGGAATACAGCCGAGATGCGTGCAAATCGCCACGTAGACGCCGATCTCCGGACGAATCGAACGATACGGATTCGAGGCATAGGGAGGCTGCTGTTCGGCGCGGTGCGACAACGGATCGACCAGCAATGCGTGCAATTCCTGCGACTGCAGGCTTTCCAGCTGAGCGGGACTGCGTCGAAGGATCCATACCGGCTTTCCCCGCCATTCGACGGTCATCAGTTTCTCTTCCCGCAGGCCGGCGATCGACGCCGTAACCGGCGCGCCGACCGCCTTCGCGCGTTCGCTCGGCGCGAACGACGCAACGAACGGAACGCCGGCAGCGACCACTCCGGCGCCACCGACGCCGGTCGTCATCCAGGTGATGCGGCGGCGCGAAGCATCGGGTCGATCGATGGGTTTCGCTGGAACGGGAGGTTTCGCGGAATCGGCCATGGTGGTTCAACGCAAGGTTTCCGGGTCGCCGTGCCCCTGCACGGCAGCCCATTCGGGCGCCGCCAGCCAGTTCTCCGACGGAACGCCCATCGTCTCCGCCGCTCGCGCGAGCACATGGGCCCAGGTGCATCGATTCGCGAACGACATGCCGAACGTGTCCAGCGTTCCGCCGCGGTTGATGAAGCCAAGGTACGAGGTTCGTCGCGGACCGGTGTCGATCCGGCGAAGCGCGCCGGCGATCGGCTCAGGCCTCGTGTGCGAGACAACGATCCGCGCGTCGCTGTGCTCGGGAAACATCTCGGCGAGGTCGTCGTCCGTCAGGGTAGCGCCGGCCTGGGCGCTGTCGTGCGGCGTCTTGAATCTGCCGGGCTCGATGACGACGACCACTGCATGCGCCACGGCGTGCTGCGCCAACCGTTTCGATGCACGAAGCACCTCGACGAGTTGGTACGAGCCGACCGCCACCAGAACGAGCTTCTCTTCGGACGCACCAGAGCCGACCAGGCGCAACATTCCTTGTGCGGCAAGTCGCCGAGCCTGCGCCTCATTCAATACACTCGGCACGGGTCGCTTCGGCACGACCATCACCCATATCTGGCCCTGAGTGCGGTAGCAGGCATCCATGCAGGCGAGCGCCGCGTTCCAGTCGGGCGGAAATACAACCCGGGCACGATCGGGGGGCTCGGCCATCCACGCTTCGCATAACGTCGGATCCTGGTGCGACAGCTCATTCTTGCCGTTCTCCCAAGTGTGAGAACTGACGACGATTGGCACCGAAAGCCAGCGCGGTGGGCGTCCCGCCGCCGCCTGGCCGCGAGCGAAAATCATCTCCTGACGCATGGCGCCAAGCATCTTCACCGCAAACGCTTCGTAACTGACGACGAGATTCAGCCCCGCCTTGTTGGCGAGCGCCGCGCAGACGACCGCCTCCTCGTTGAGCGCGGTAATTACTGCGCCGTCGACCGCTTCCGGCACGTTCGCTTCCGGCTCGGCCACTCGATGCCGGAAGTGCTCGAGCGTGCGAGCCATGCCGTTGCTGCGCAATTCATCGGGGTTTCCGATCCGCACGCGCAACGTCGGATTTGCTTGCGCGAGCGCGATGAACGCGTCGTCGAGCGCGCTCATCGGCGATCGGGTCGCTGAGGAATCCGCATCGCGCCAGGGCAGCTCGGCCGGTTCGCAACGAACGTCGCGCACGGCGAGCGGGTGGTCGCGCTCCAACGGGCGCCGTTGCGACTCGTGATTGGACAATCGGCGCAGCGACTGCGAGAGCTCGTCCGGCGGCACCCAGAGTTCTCGTGCCGCCTCGTTGAAGCGGGTTCGCGCCTGCTCGTCGAGCGCAGGGTTCGCGCCCAACGGCAGGTTGTGCGAAAGATTCGTCCCGGCGCCGGGGAATCCGTACCCCTTGGGGGCCTGCGCAATCGTGTAGTGAAGGGCGGCGGGATATTCGAGCGCACCCGCGTGGGCGGCGGCCGCGCACGCAGCCAGGCGTGCTTCCGCCTCCAGGATGGCCCATGCAAAGGCAGCGGGATCGGTGCCATCGATGACGATCGGGTCAAAGCCGTTCAGGCGCAAATGATCGGTGAACCAGGCGACGCCCCCATCCTGTTCCATCGAGCTGCGCTGCTCGATGCGGCGGCCGTTGAGGATCATGATCGGCACCGCCAGCCCCGTGTCCTGCGCCCGCCACCAGCGCGGAGCCCAGTCCGCACCCCGTTGCTCCTCGAACGAACCGTCGCTCAGGAAAGCGACGAGCGTTTCGCCCGGCATCGGCATGTGCACGTATTGAAGCTCGGCGAAACCGAGATATCCGCCTTCGATGAGACCTCCGGCCGTGTGCGCATTGACATGACTGCCGAGCGGCGTGCCCGGTTCGCCGTCGGCGTCGATCGCGTACGAGTAAAAATCGGCGCACAGGCGGGAAAGGCCCGTATCGGAGACGTCGTAGCGCGCTGACTGTTCGGGATGCAGGTTGCTCGTCAGCGCATTCACGGCCTCGATGGCCGCAACACTGTGTCCCTGCCCCATCAGCCATGAACGCGTCCGCCCGGTGAGCGCGTTGGCGAGCAGATAACCGACGTATGCGGGGACCATGTTCAGCGATCCGCCGACGTGCCCCTCGGGCGTCTTCTTGAAATCACCGGCTTGTACAGGCTCTCCGTCGAGTCGTACCTTCCGGGCATAGCTCATGTGCACGACGAGCCACATCGCTGCGCTGGCGAGGCGGTCGGCGGCGGCGAAGAGTCGCCACACGTCGGCAGACGCATCAGCGGGCTCGCGCTCCAGTGCCACCTCGTGCACCAGGCGACGAACGCGCAACTGCGTCTGATCGTCGTGACGTATCGCACCGAAACCCTTCGTCCACCGTGCGAAGTCTTCGTCGCGCAGTCGTGCCCTCGCCGCCGCTGCCGCGAGGCGGTGCATTTCATGCGTCGGCAGCGAGGCACCTGCTTCGTGACGGTACGGGAATGGCGGGGAGCCGTCGGAAACATCCCCGGTTCGATCGGTCGGGATCGTGCTCATTCTCGTTGTCTCCCTTTCACGCGGAACCTGCTTCGGCGATTGGGCCAACCCTTGGCCAGAAGCGCGGGGTACGCTGCGCGTACTCACGCCATTGCGCGCCAAAGCGCCGCTCGACTTCGCGCTCCTCGGAAAGCGCCAAACGCAGGTACATCACGCACAGGATCGGGAACATCGCCAACGTGAGAAGCGTTGGCCACTGCAGCAGAAAGCCGAACATGATCAGCACGAAGCCGGCGTATTGCGGATGACGCATTCTCGCGTAGGGCCCGGTCGTTGCCAGCGTTCCCGAGCGTTGGCTCGAATAGAGCACCGTCCACGAAGCCGACAAAAGCCAGAAGCCGCCGCCGATGAACACCGCGCTCAACAGGTGAAACGGTCCGAAATGCGGATTTGTGCGCCAGCCGAACATCATCTCGAGCAGGTGGCCGGCATCGTGCGACAGAAAGTCGACTCCGGGGAACTTCGAGCCCAGCCAACCCGACAGCAGATAGATCGTCAGCGGAAAGCCGTACATCTCGGCGAACAACGCGACCAAGAATCCGGAGAACGCGCCGAAGGAGCGCCAGTCGCGGCTCGACTGCGGCTTGGCGAAGCTGAAGGCGAAGATGATGAACACCAGCGAATTGATGACTACCAGGGACCACAGTCCATAGGCCGGTACGTTGTCGTGGGACATGCTCGTTCTCGTTGGCGTGTTCAGTGCTTGTGTGTCGGTTGCTGCGACGAAGAGCGCGTCGAAGCGTCCGAGCCGGAATTACCGCCGCCATGACCTCCATGTCCCCCGTGGAAGAAGTGCATCAGCGGACACAGCGCAAGCAGTAGGAAGGGAAGCCAGCCCAGCAGATGCGCGCGATGTTCGGTCCACAGGAAGAAGGCGCCAATGGCGAGGAAGCCGAAGAACACCCATGAGGCTGCACGTCGGCCGCTTTCGCCTCGACCGGGATCTCGTTGTGAGCGGTTCGACATGATTGCCTTTCCTGCTGCTTGATTTCATCGACCGGGCCTGGGACTGCACGAATACGTCGCGTTCGATCGTCGTTCTCGATTCCGCTAGCGCCAGTATGACGCTGAGGAAGTGGTGATCAGATGACGCGTGCGTTACATGTCCGTAATGCAAAGCGCGGGTTACATAGAAGTAATCCCGGGGTCATCTCAGGGCCGGGTCGAGGAAGGACAATCGATTCACCGGGCCTTCGTCTTGTGCCTGCCGTTGCTTCCCGGTACAGCGGCGAAGGAGCTTTCGATGTCGAATCCTGGAGTGGTCCTGTGCGCAGCTGTGCGCACCGCGATCGGAGGCTACGGCGGCGCGCTGAAAGACGTTCCCGCGACCGACCTCGGTGCAATGGCGATTCGCGAGGTGCTCTCGAGAGCGAACCTGAACGGCGATGACATCGATACGGTGGTCATGGGCCAGGTCGTTCAGGCCGGCGCGAAGATGAATCCCGCGCGCCAGGCCGCGATGGCGGCGGGTATCGCAGACGCAGTCCCCGCGATGACGGTGAATCGTGTATGCGGATCGGGCGCACAAGCCATTGCGACGGCAGCGCAGGAAGTCATGCTCGGTTTCGTCCAGTGTGCAATCGCCGGTGGCATGGAGAACATGGATCAGTCGCCGTACCTGATGAACGGCGGGCGATGGGGCTACCGGATGGGGGACGCGCAGATCCACGACAGCATGCTGCGCGACGGACTGAACGATGCGTTCAGTGGCCAGCATTCGGGTTGGGTGACCGAAGACCTGGTTTCGAAGTTCGAGATCTCACGTGAGGCTCAGGATCGCTGGGCGCTGCGTTCACAAACACGATTCAGCGGCGCGCAGGCGGCGGGCAAGTTCGACGCGGAGATCGCGCCGGTCGAAATCCCGACGCGCAAGGGACGCGTCGTTTTCGAGCGGGACGAACACAACCGCCCCGATATGACGCTCGAGTCGCTCGCGAAGTTGAAGCCGGCCTTCCGCAACGACGGCACCATCACTGCGGGCAACGCTCCGGGCCTGAACGCCGGTGCGGCCGCGCTGATCGTTGCCAACGCCGCGTGGGCCGAGAAACGCGGTCTGGAGCCGATGGCACGCCTTGTGGCGTACGGCGTCGGGGCCGTCGAGCCGGGCATGTTCGGACTCGGCCCCTTGCCAGCCGTACGTCAGGCGCTGCAGCGAGCCGGTTGGCAACTTGCAGACATCGAGCGAGCGGAAATCAACGAGGCGTTCGCGGCGATCGCGCTCGCGCTCACCAGGGAACTCGGTTTATCGGAGGAGGTTGTGAACGTCGAGGGCGGCGCAATAGCGCATGGACACCCGATCGGCGCCACGGGGGCGGTGCTGACCACCCGGCTTCTGCATTCGATGCGACGCGACGGCGTCCGCCGTGGCCTGGTGACGCTTTGCATAGGCGGGGGGCAAGGGGTTGCACTCGCGCTCGAAGCGGTTCGGTGACGACTGAGTGAGAAACCGACGACCGATCACGGCCCGCACGGCGCCCGCACTACGCATGCCGAAGCGGCGCCGCCCATGCACGAGGGCGGGCACACGCGCGCGACGCCCATGACAAGCACGCCGGCTACAGCGTGTCGATGTTCCGCAACACGAGGCCGGCGACATCGTGCTCGTGCGCAGCGATCCGCGCGACGTGCCGCGTATCGTGAATCTCTCGCGCGCGAGCTACCGCAAGATGATCCAGAACCTGTGGTGGGCTGCGGGCTACAACATCGTCGCGATCCCGCTCGCGGCGGGCGTGCTCGCGCCGTGGGGCGTGCTGCTCACTCCGGCGGTCGGCGCGGTGCTGATGTCGCTGAGCACGATCATCGTGGCGGTCAATGCGCAGCTCCTGCGGCGCGTGCGGCTGTGAACGACTCAACGCGACGCGTTTTCGGCAACGGCACGCAGCGTGCAAGTAACCAGGAAGGCATAGACGACACATGAGCACCGACGAAACGAAACCCATCCATTTCAATCCTCTCGAGCTCGGCGGATGGCGCCTCGCGCAGGCCGCGACGGAGTACGCCGTCGACGCCTGGCAGCGCGGCGCGCTGTACGCCGACGTGATGCGCCGGCGCGGCAACCAGTACCAGGAGCACCTCCGCGAGGCGGTGCCGCACGTACTCGACTTCCCCTTCGAGCCGGTCATGTCGGGACGCGATCTCGAGCGGCCGGTCAACTACTGGCTGGTCCGCATCCTGCTCTCCGAGGACGTGACCACCGATCCGCGCAAGCGGCCATTCGTGGTGCTCGATCCGCGGGCCGGACACGGGCCGGGCATCGGCGGCTTCAAGGCCGACAGCGAGGTCGGGGTCGCCCTGCGCGCCGGCCACCCCTGCTATTTCGTCGGGTTCCTGCCCGACCCGGTGCCGGGACAAACAGTCGAGGACGTGATGCGCGCCGAAGCGGCATTCCTGGAGCGCGTCATCGCTCTGCACCCGGAGAGCGAGGGCAAGCCGGTGGTGATCGGCAACTGCCAGGCAGGTTGGCAGGTCCTGATGACCGCCGCGATGCGGCCGGAGCTCTTCGGCCCGATCATCGTGCCCGGCACGCCGCTCTCGTACTGGGCCGGCTGGCGGGGCAAGAACCCGATGCGCTACGCCGGCGGGTTGCTCGGCGGGAGCTGGCTGACGGCGCTCACCAGCGACCTGGGCGCCGGCCGCTTCGACGGCGCGTGGCTGGTCGCGAACTTCGAGAACCTCAATCCCGCCAATACCCTGTGGACCAAGCAGTACGACCTGTACGCCAAGGTGGATACGGAGGCCGAGCGCTATCTCGGCTTCGAGCAGTACTGGGGCGGGTACGTCTTCCTGAGCGACGTCGAGATGCAGTGGCTCGTCGACAACCTGTTCGTCGGGAATCGCCTGGCGACGGCGGAACTGATCACCTCCGACGGCATCCGCCTGGACCTGCGCAACATCCGCTCGCCCATCGTCGTGTTCTGCTCGATGGGCGACAACATCACGCCGCCGCCCCAGGCGCTCGGCTGGATCATCGACCTCTATCGCGACGACGCCGACGTAAAGGCGCACGGCCAGACCATCGTCTACGCCCTGCACGAGAGCGTCGGCCACCTCGGCATCTTCGTGTCGGGAAGCGTGGGACGCAAAGAGCACAAGGAGTTCGGCGAGAACATCGACTACATCGACGTGCTGCCGCCGGGCATCTACCACGCCAGGCTGGACGCGAAGACGGAGCACACCCTCAACCCGGACCTCGTGGTGGGGGACTACGTGCTCGCGTTCGAAAAGAGCGGGGCCGAGGAGGTGCGCAAGATCGTCGCGCCGGATCCGGAGTCGGACCGGCGATTCGCGGCGGCGGCCCGCATCTCCGAGATGAACCTGGGCCTGTACCGAACGTTCCTCCAGCCGCTGGTGCGCGCAGCCGTCACCCCCCACTGGGCGGAGTCGCTGCAGCGGCTGCATCCGTTGCGCCTGTCCTACGAGCTGATGTCTGACGCCAGTCCGCTGTCGGGTCCGATCGCCAAGGGCGCCGACAAAGTGCGCGAGAACCGCGCGCCGGCGAGCGCCGCCAATCCGTTTCTGCAGCTGCAGGAGATGTTCTCGCAGACCGTCGCGAGGTCGCTCGACCAGTGGCGCATGATCCGCGACGACGCCTGCGAGAAGACCTTCGAGGCGATCTACGGCTCGCCCTGGATCCAGGCGCTCGCCGGGCTGAACGCCGATGACGGCGCCGCCCCCCGACCCCATCCGGGGGTGACGCCCGAGCATCGGGAGTACGTCGCACGGGAAGTCGAAAGGCTGCGCGCCAGCCTGGCCGAGGGCGGCGCGGTCGAGGCCGGACTGCGGGCGATCGGCTTCATCACTCGCTCGCGCGGCGAGGTCGACGAGCGCGGGTTCAACATCCTCCGCAAGTTCCGCGAGGTCCATTGCTGCCGCATCCTTCCCCTTTCGGACTATAAGCAGATGGTTCGCCAGCAGGCGCTGCTCATGGACCTTGACGAAGATGCCGCAGTGGCTGCGATCCCTGCGCTGTTGGAACAGGCCGATCCGGCCGACATTCGGGACGTGGCCGCGATCGTCGAAGAGGCGGTGGCGGCTTCGGCGGAGCAGACGCCGGAAGAACGGCAGCGCCTCGAACAGATGCAAGCGCTGTTCGAGGCGGCGGCGCGCAGCCCGAAGGAGGCGCGCGCATCGAGCGCCGGCGCCGTCGCCGGATCGGACGGGAGACGCAAGGCGCCGGCGGCTATCACTAAGACTGCACAGCGAGGGCGTGGGACGCCTCGATGAGGCGGATCGAGATCACGTTCTGGCGCGCGCTCGAGCGATGGATCGGCGGCCTGGACAAAACGTACGGCTGCACAAGTGTCTCGGCATCAGCGGGCTGGCCCTCGCGATCACGCATTGGCTGTGGTCCGAGGGGCCAAAATGGGCTCGGGTGGCTGTGGCTAGAACGCCCGGAGCGCGGCCTGCGGCTCGTCCTGGGGTTCCGGAATGCTCAGCGCCCAATCAATCTCACGAATTCTCACGAATAACGTCGATACACTGAAGTCGTTCCGTCGTGTTGAACAAGCAGGACTTCGTAAGCATCCTTTCGGCCGCCATACTCCGGGCCGTCCATGCCGGGTGAACCGATGGGCATGCCGGGCACCGCCAATCCGATTGCCTTCGGCTTCTCGCTCAGCAAACGTCGAATGTCGCCGGCGGGAACGTGTCCTTCGATCGCGTATCCCGCGACGACGGCGGTGTGGCAGGAGCCGAGTTTCTGCGGGATCCCGACTCGAGCCCGCGCATTTGTATTACCGCTATCGTTGACTGTCACGCGAAAGCCGTTGTCCTGCATGTGCCTCACCCAATCCTTGCAGCAGCCGCAGGTCGGGCTCTTCCAAACCTCGACCGACGGCATCGACGCCTGCGCGGCGACCCAGCCTGGGAAGCCAGTGACGAACGCGCCGAGAGCGAGGGCCGGCATCGTGACGATCGCACGTCGAAACTTCTTCATTGGATGCTCCACACAAGCCGAGGTCGAGAGGAGGCGGCAGGGCGCGAATTGCGATGGCGCGCGATTTTCCGATCCGCGGGTCAGCTACAGCAGCATCCGCCTCGTGCGCCTTTCGACTGCGTCGTTGCGGCCGAGGAAGCAGGCGCGCCTGCAAGTCGCGACGGATAGCCGGCGTCGGTCAAAGCATTGATGAGCGCGCTGGCCGAAGGGCCGAACGTTCCCTCTACGCGCGCACGACCGGCCCCGAGGTCGACAGCTACTGTTGCAACGCCCTCGATGGACTCGAGCGCACGTCTGACCCGGGTGACGCACGAGTTGCACGTCATTCCGTCGACAGTGAGTTCTACCGTGTTCATGAAATCACTCCCTTGATTCAAGCGTTTGTACCCGTCGTGCTCGACGTTCTGATACGTATTCGACCTGTCCGCCTGGTTCCGCGATAGCGCAACTCATTGCTGTTTGTGGAATTTGCGGTGATCGTGCAGTGGCGGCCTGTCGGGTGGTGCGCGGTCCACGCCCGCTTCAGCCCGCGCGCAAGGTGTAAGCCACCTTGGCGCAGCGCCGCGTTCGACGCCATGATCGTGCTGCGACCTGGCTCTCGTGCACTCAACCGAAGCACGGGCACGGGCGGCGGAGCGGGCAGCGGAATCTGCCAACGGTTGCTCCTGCTCCGAAACGTCGCCGAGCCGAGCCACCCGATGTGGCAGCGTCGACGCCGCGTCGCCGTTTTCGGCAGCAATCTCGAAAACCGCGGGAACACTTCGCTCGATGCTCGAAAAGCCGGGAACACTCTGCGCAGTCGCAGACGTTGTGCTCGCTGTCAGGACGATCGCGGCGATGGTTAACATACTCAAGAACATTCCGACTCCCTCCTTGCGACGTTTCCATTTCTTTGCCGCACACGCATCACTCTATGCGTGCCCTGCCAACGGGAACCGGTCAGGGAGGTTACATTTCGTTCATGTTGCTTGCATGCGCGCGCTACAGCCACCCGTTCCGAAACCCGGCCCGTCGAAGTCCAGTCACGACGTATCGGCACGAGCGCATCAACCGCCAGAGAAGCTCGGAACGGTAGTTCTCGCACATCAATACGACCGGCCCCAGATTGATGCCGAAGTGGTACGGCGAGGTCCAGCCGATTCCGCCCTCGACGTCATCGGAAAAGGTCAGATTGAAGCTGCAGCGAAAGCAATACTGGCCCGTTACCTGCGGGTACACGTCCTGGAAATTGCGGACCGCCGACAGAACGATGTCGGGGGCGAACGGTAACGAGGCAACGATTGCCCACGGCGCAACGGTGCCGTCGTCCGGTCCGTACGGCGCGCCGCGAGCGACGTAATCGAAGAACGAGCGCTCGATGCCGTCGATGCGTCGTGTCGTCCAGCCGGGGCCGTCGCTCGCGGTGATACCCCAGAAATCCTTGCCGTAGCCGGCGAACGCAAGCGGATTGCGTATCGCGTACTCGCGCTGCACCTGCGTCGCACGGCGGCTGTTCTCGAAGTAGTCGATCCCCTTCTGATGCACGAAGGAGTCCTGAATGCCTCGAAAATCCAGCCAGACGTGCGAGTACTGGTGCATGAAGAGCGAACCGCCGTAGATGAACTCGCACCCGTAGATCGTCTTCCAGCGGTAGGTCGAAAGCCACGCAGCGTAGCTCTCGGCGGGCAGAGGATGCGTCGGCGAGCCCAGGCCCAGGACGTACAGCAGCAACGATTCGTCGTAGCCTTCCCAGCGGTACGGCAGGAAACCGCCCTCGGGCGTCCATCCATGCGTGACCGTCGCGCCGCCGTTGCATGCCCAGGTCCATTGCGCACGCCGATAGAGCGCGTCGGCGAGCCGACGTAGCTCGTCCTCCTCTTCGCACTCGCCATCGAAGAACGCCGCGGCAGTCAGCACTCCTGCAAGCAGAAAGGCGGTGTCTACGGTCGACAACTCGCAGCGGCCCGCCCTGCGGCCGGTCGACATGTCGATGAAGTGATAGTAAAAGCCCTTGTATCCGGTCGCGTCGGGTTCCGGTCCCTGCGGGCTGTCACGCAAGAACCTCAGCAGCGCCAGTGTTCGCTCAACGGCATCGGCACGAGTCATCCAGCCGCGCGTGACACCCACCGCATAGGTCGCCAGCCCAAAACCGGTGGCAGCGATGCTTGCCGTCGACCCGGGATGCGAGGTGTCCGCGACGAGCCCGTTCGCTGGGCTGGTTTCCTGCAGGAAGTACTCGAACGCATGTCGTTGCAGCGAATCGAGCCGCGTCTCGCCGAAGTCACGAAGCGGCAGGTCGTGCGATGCGGGCATACGTGTTTGGTTAGACAGAAGCCGAAGGCGACTCCACCCCGGCGCTCTCCCTTCGAACGCGCTCGAGCAGGTAGTGCATCTCGCCGTACAGGTCGTCGCCGGCGACGACCTGCGCGCCGGCGTTGAGCAACTCCATCACGGTGCTCCCGCTCATCGGGCCGGCATTGAAGGACCCGCGCCGGGTTGGTCCGGTCGGCTGCGCATCATCTGCTCCATCATCATCTGCATCATGTCGAGCCGGCGCTCCATGCGTTGCAGGTCGGCGGAATCGGGCGCTCCGCTCGACCCGCGGCCCATCATGCCCGGGCCGCCCATCATGCCCGGGCCCATCATGCCCGGGCCCATCATGCCCGGGCCCATCATGCCTGGGCACATCATCCCGGAGCCCATCATCCCGCTCATCATCCCCGGTCCCATCATCCCCGGGCCCATCGCGCCGGGACCCATCATCCCGCCCTCCATTGCCGGATGGCCGCCCATCATCATGCTGCGACCCAACATCATGTTGGCCTGCATCGTTCGCATGTGATCGGCAAGTGCCGCGCGGCGTTCCTCATCGGTCTTCGCTGAGGCGACGCGTTCCAGTTGCGACTGCATCCGACGCACGTTTTCCTGCATCTTCTCGACCGTAGTGTCCGTCTCCTGCGTCGCATTCGCACTGGCTGGCGGCATCGATCCCGCGCCCGCTTGCGGATGGTGCTCCTCGACGGCGCCTGCGGGCGAGGCGGCGAATGCGAGTACGAGCAATGCACTCGCTAAAAACGGACGCAGAACCGCCTCGTTGCCACGCGCAGTTGGTGCAGCGGTAGGCAAAGCGGGCCTAGACAATTTGTCGGTGGGCTTCATCGCAGTTCTCCTTCGGAAGGATGTGAGTCATGACAAGAGTCGGTCTCCGACGCTTGTTCCAGCACTAGCTCAGCTGCACCTGCACGAGCATTGTTGGCTCTGTGCCTTGCGTTGAAGAGGTCGATGGCGCAACAGTCTCCCTGCTGCCATCCACGATGCATGGATCGGCGAGTTCGCGCAGCTTAGCGAGTGGAAACCAAACGAACGCGTTTCGATGCTCAGCAGAGCTGCGAAGGAGGGTAAGCGGATCTACATCTCGGCCTCTCGAGCTCGTGTCTTCCTGCTAGACACCCCACGGCGAACACGCCGAAGCGCCGTTGCCGCAAACGCGCGGCCTTACCAACGAAGGCCCATAATAGGGGGACGTGGATGACGAGAGGCTTACGCGCTAATTACATTCACCCAAAGCGACAAGAGCAAGACACGCGCTGGGACATAACGCCTCGCCCTATCAAGTCGGCATTGACCACGAGCGTTCATCGACATACCTTCACTGCAATCACCGCGGAGTCTGCAGTAGTACGAACCGCGTTAATCTACTTGTCGCCTCGTTCATGCTGCTTGGGCGGATTTCCCGCTGCAGGCTGATTGCGCCGTGACGACATCGTCGCGCTCTGGGTTCAAAGTCACCACGCCCACCGGCGTCCAGTTGCGGGTCTCACCTGACCCGTGTCGCGGGTTGCGCGCGCGGGCCTCGCGATACAGTTGGTGGCGCGCCGCACGGATCGTCGCGTCTTCACCCGCATCGCGCTAAGCGGGGCTGACATAGCGGACGCCGCTGTGATGGTACTCGTGGTTGTTGTACCAGTGCACTGAAACGGGCCGCCCAGCAACGCGCGGCGTGCAGATCTATAAAGCCCCGGCTCAGGAATTCCGGCCGGCATTTGGCGGTTCGAAACAATGTTTTGCGAAGGCGTTGCCGTCGCTCACGCGAGGTCGCGAATACGACGGCCTCACGCCAATCCAGTCGTTTCCAATCTGTAGATGAGTCTGAATCTGTTAGCTCGGAGCCGGTGTTGATGTGTGCAGCCGCCGGCCGGTGGGTAGGCGGCGGGCAACGCGTGAGCGTTGTCCACGGGCTATCCACGGGGAACGCGTAAGCGTTCAGGCGGGAACCCGGCGTCAGCCGGGCTGTGCACATCTGCACGGGCTCTTGGGCTCGAGTCAAGCGGCGGTTCGGGCGAGCCGTCGGTTGATGGATTAAAACAATGCCGACCGTGCCTTTTGCAGCTGGTCGGCGGCCTCATTGTCGCTCATGACCCGCGCCTGGACTTGCAGGGCTTGCAGGGTCGTCTCGGGGCGCAGATTGCGACAGGCCGGGCTCATGCTGGCGAGCTTCTCGAGCGGCGTTTGCACGAGGTGTTGGGGGTACCGCTTGACGACCTTGCCTTTGGCGTCGGTGCGCTCCTCGGCGAACAGGCACGGGCGGTGCAGATTCAGGTACGGGTTCAGGTAGTCGCGGCAGAAGGCGTTCACGGGTGCGGCGAAGCGCTGCGGGATGTGGCTGTAGCCCAGGAACTTGCGCACGACCGCGCCATTCTTGGTCTCGGCCAAGGCGTTGTCGTTGGAGCGCCGGGGCCGCGACTTGGTCAGTTCAGCGTTCAGTTTGTCGAGCAGCCGGGCGACACGGTGATTGATGTACTCGCTGCCGTTGTCGGCATGCACGCCCAGGATCGTGAACGGAAAGGCGGCGAGCAGTTCGGCGAGCACGGGCAGCAGGTAGGCTTCGGAGATCTTCTCGCAGCTCGCGACCACTTCCCATTGCGTGACGCAGTCGACGGCGTTGATGTGATACACGCCCTTGGCGCCGTCCTGATCGCCTTGGTGCACGCTGTCGATCCGGATGTAGCCCGCGCGGCCCTCGGGGCGCGGTGCGCGACGCACGCCGATCGAGATCGCCTTGCCGGCACGGGTGCCTTGCCAGTTCACCCGGACGGCCTGATAGCGCGGTGTGGCGCGCAGGTTGTACAGGTGGGCCACCGAGATCGCCGCCAGCCGCTCGTAACGGGCATCGCCATAGAGCTCCCAGGCGCGCTGGAACAGTCGTTTGGCCGCCAGCCCGCTCGGCGTGTCATGCAGCGCGTCGGTGTGGGCCATCAGCAGCACATCGGCCTCGGTGTAGCGCCGGTAAAAACCGGCCACCGGCGCGCCGCGCTGGCCCAGCGGGGCATGGGCCACGAACCGGCCGATGAGGCGCACCAGATGTTGGCGCGAATAACCGCTCGTGTGCTGCAGGTAGCGCACCGCCACGCCCTTGTCGCGGTGCGATAAACCGGCATAGCCGAACCGGCCAAGCACCCGCCGAACGTGCGCTTGTCGTTCGGACTCGCCGCCCGCCACGCGAGGCGAGACTCCGGCCGTGCCCGCCAGGAACTGCTCCAAACCCTCGATGCTGTCGAGGCGCTCTTCTTGCATGTCGATCACCATGATCCCGATGATCGACGGCACACGCCGCTACCCGCTCCAGACTCATCTCATGTTGGAAACACGAGACCCCGTCCAGACTCATCTCATGTTGGAAAAGACTAATCCTGTACAGCATCGCCGACACCGCGGTAGCCTTCAGCGTTGCGCCGTTGTCCCCATGACGCACGGGTTTGCGTTTCATTACGTGAATGCCCCTCGGCCAGCGCCGTGCGCTTCACCAGGTGCGCGGCATGACCGAGGTCGTCGGTGTCGTGGACTTCGAAGCTCACGATCTTGCGACTGTAGACGTCTATAGGATCAGGTACAGGTAGAACAAGCGCTCGAGCACCTAGGCCGGCGGGAACGCCATGTCCCAGGCGTTGAGCTGGCGCGGCTGCCTGGCCACGTGCGCCGTCGACGGGCGGCTTGCACGAGGCGCGCGCGTGCCGGGAGGCGGTGACGCGTCTGACCGTATGCGTGCAACACGCGTTGGAAGCTCGATTCGCCAGGTACACGCCTGCGTCGGCCAGTTCCGCGACGATGCGCACCGGCGGCATGTCCGCAAACTGCAGCTCATTGGCCACCCGCGGCACCGCATTGCGCTGGGTCGATAGTCGCCTCCTGCAATCCATGCGGCTCCCTACGATCATAAGGACTGGTCACGTCACAAGGGACTGCGCATGGACTTACGTCATCTTCGCTGCTTCATTGCTGTAGCCGAAGAGCTGCACTTCGGTCGAGCCGCTCGGCGGCTGCACATAGAACAATCTCCTCTATCACGCACGATCCGCAAGCTGGAGACAACTCTAGGCGTGACATTGCTCAGTCGCACGCCGCGTGGCGCAAGCCTGACCTGGGCCGGGCGAGTTTTCCTGGAGGACGCTCGCCGCGTCATGTTGAGCGTTGAGCAGGCAGTGGCCAGAGCGAGAGCTGCTGCCTCAGGGTTTCAGGGCACTTTGCGCATCGCGCTGTCGAGAGACCTAGGGCGGGCGAGGCTACCAGCACTGCTTGCGCTGTGCCGCGAAGAGTCGCCGCAGGTAAACATCCGGCTCTCCGAAGTACCGCTGACCGAACTCGTGCAGGGGCTGAACGCGGATCTGTTCGACGCCGGCTTTGCAATGATCGATGAAGTGGAGGACGGGATCGTTGCCCAGCCGTTGTGGGCCGACCCCTTGGTAGTGGCCCTGCCCGCACGGCACCCGCTTTTAGCCTTCAAGGAAGTGCCGCTGCAGGAAGTGTTGAGCTATCCGCTGGTACTTTGCGATCCACGAACATGCCAAGGTTGCTGTCGGCAGCGCGAACGACTGTTCCGCTCTGTCGATGTTCAACCGATTGTGGCCGAGTACGCCGCTTCTCACGGGCTGATGCTGACGCTGGTGGCCGCAGGGTACGGGCTAGGTTTTTCCACCGCCGCGCACTTGGCAACTTGCCAGCCGGCGGATGTTGTTGTCCGCCCGTTGGCCGGTCAGAGCGCATCGCTAACCACCTATCTGTTACGAACCGAGGTTGGCATGACGGAGCCGCTGCAGCGGTTCATCGAACGCGCCGAACGTGTATGCCGTCAGGACGCAAACGCCTCACGCGCGATTTGACGCGGATCTGTTGGAAGGTGCGCGGCTAGGTTTTTTCGGATTGCGCGATTCATTTTTGGTCTTGCGGCTGACCCGATCTGCATGGCTCCTTTGCTGTACTGATTCCAGTTTCGCCACAATTGCCGCGCCCTTCTGTACTGCAGCACCCGCCTGGGCTCGCCGCCGCGGTCACTTCACTGACGCGGAACGCATGAGCTTTGGCTGGTTGCAAACCGGCTCATCCGGTTGACACATTGGCGCTTTACCCCGTTGGAATTCCTGCGGAAAACTTCGACCAGGTTTCGGGTAAAGCGCGGCACCCATGCTTGATTCCAGGGTTGCGCGACCACCAAACCGCGTGCCGGTCCAAAGGCAAAGCGCCCGCATTAAGGTGGAGGAGTTTCAAGCGTAGCAGGATGAAATTTGCCCTTGGCCGGCCGTCAGCGCCGATGCAACGCCTCCATCCACGATGCCGGCCGGCTCCGCGCTTCATCCGGATTTCTGGGCAATCGCCTCGCCTACTTGGGCTGTACGCGTCTGCTGGAGTTCGATCCGACGATGGGGCGCGCGCGCGACATGGAGAAATCGAGTTGCCTTGCCTTTGGCGCCAAGATCTACTACCGCCCGATCGAGGCGGCCGTCCGTTGGGCGGGCCTGTTGCGCTTTGAGCCGCGGATTCTGGAAACACTCGGGCCACGTGCCATGCCCGAGCCGAACGACTTTCCGCGCTGGCCCATGCTGCGCCTTTTCTCCGAGCGCATCTTCGACGCACTGGCACACAATGAACTTTCTTACGGCAAGGCAGGCATGGCGCAGGAATCTCAGCGCCCCGCACTCGACGATCCTGCGTTGATCGTGCGCCACGTCGACCTGAAGTAAGCGTCCGGCGAAGTCATCTTGAGCCGGAGTGGCGGCGTGCGGACGATGGTGTCCACCAAGTCGATAGGTGGACACCATGGAAGTGGCAAAGCAAGCCCGGCGTCGCAAGCACGGCGCGCAGTTGAAGGCGCAGGTGCTGGCGCGATGCGCGCAACCTGGCGCGTCGGTGGCGCGCGTGGCGCTGGAGCACGGTCTGAACGCGAACCTGGTGCATCGCTGGCGCCGGATCGCCGAGGGGCGCGAGCGCAGCCGGCCGACAGTGCACCCGGTCAGTGAGTTCATTGCGCTGCCGATCGAGGCGCCGGCAGTGGTGCCGCCGGCGGACATCCGTATCGAGCTGAGGCGCGGCACGCTGAACGTCAGCGTGACGTGGCCGGCGAGCGCGGCGGCCGAGTGCGCGCACTGGGTGCGTGAGCTGCTGCGGTGATTCGGGTCGATGCGGTCTGGCTGGCGAGGCAGCCGATGGACATGCGCGCGGGGCCCGACACGGCGTTGGCGCGAGTGGTCTGGGCGTTCGGCGCGGCGCAGCCGAACACGGGCTACGTGTTCCTGAATCGACGGGCCGATCGCCTGAAGGTGCTGGTGCACGACGGCATCGGGATCTGGCTGGCGGCCAGGCGTCTGCACCAGGGTAGCTTCGTGCGCAGCATGCTCGAGGGCAACGCACGGCTCAGTCGCGCGCAGTTCGATGCGCTGGTGCTAGGGCTGCCCTGGCACCGGATCGGCGAGCACGGTGTGATCAGCGTGCTGTAGGCAATCGGCGCATCCCCCGATTGGCTCGGGCCGGTGATGCCCGGCATCATCGGCGCCGTGATCCAGACCAACGAGCTGAAGGGCCTGACCGAAGACGAGGTGCGCGCGCTGGCCGCGCGGCTGATCGTCGAAGTTCGCCACAAGCAGGCGACCATCGACAAGCTCACGCACGAGATGGCGGTCCTGAAGCGGCTGCGCTTCGCGGCGCGCTCGGAGCGCCTGGGCGCCGAGCAGCGTAGCCTGCTCGAGGAGGACACGGATGCCGACCTGCAGGCACTCGCCGATGAGATCGAGCGGCTGGCGCCACCCGAGAGCAAGCAGGCCGAGGACAAGCGAGCGCCGAAGCGCCAGCCGCTGCCGGCGCACCTGCCGCGGCGCGAGATCCGGCATGAGCCCGAGAGCACGAGTTGCGGCTGCGGATGTGAACTGAAGCGCATCGGCGAGGACGTGGCCGAGAAGCTCGACTACACGCCGGGCGTGTTCAGCGTCGAGCGCCACGTGCGCGGCAAGTGGGCGTGCGCGAAGTGCCAGACGCTCGTGCAGGCGCCGGTGCCGGCTCAGGTGATCGACAAGGGCATTCCGAGCGCGGGGCTGCTCGCCCACGTGATGATCTCGAAGTACGCCGATCACCTGCCGCTGTACCGGCAGGAGGGGATCTACGCACGCTCGGGGCTCGCCATCGCGCGCTCGACGCTTGCCGCATGGGTGGGCGCCACCGGTGTGGCGCTGGCGCCGCTGGTCGAGGCGATGCGCCGCGACCTGATGGGCTGCGCGGTGCTGCACGCCGACGAGACGCCGGTGGCGATGCTCGATCCGGGCGCCGGCAAGACACACCGCGCCTACCTGTGGAGCTACTGCACGACGCAGTACGACCCGATCAGCGCGGTGGTGTTCGAGTTCGCCGACAGCCGCGCCGGCAAGCACGCGCGCAGCTTCCTCGGACACGACGGCCAGAGCCAAGCGAGCGCCTGGCGCGGCACACTCGTGTGCGACGATTATGGAGGCTACAAGGCGCTGTTCGCGCAGGGCCTGACCGAGGCCGGGTGCCTGGCGCACGCGCGGCGCAAGTTCCACGAGCTGTGGGCCAACCACAAGAGCACGCTGGCCGAAGAAGCGCTGAAGCTGTACGGCCGGCTCTACGAGATCGAGCGTGAACTCGAGGGACTCGACGCCCAAGAACGGCAGCGACGAAGACAGCTCGAAGCCAGACCCGTGGCCGACACGCTGCACGCGTGGCTGCTCGCGCAGCGCCAGCGGGTGCCCGACGGCTCGGCCACGGCCAAGGCGATCGACTACAGCCTCACACGCTGGGCGGCGCTCATGCGCTACCTCGATGACGGCACACTGCCGCCGGACAACAACCGGATCGAGAACCTGATCCGGCCGATCGCGCTCGGGCGCTCGAACTGGCTGTTTGCGGGCAGCCTGCGCGCGGGCAAGCGCGCCGCCGCGATCATGAGCCTGGTGCACTCGGCCAAGCTCAATGGGCATGAGCCTCACGCCTACCTCAAGGACGTGCTTGAGCGGTTGCCGACGCACCCGGCCAGTCGCCTCGGCGAACTGCTGCCGTATCGCTGGCGGCCCTCGACATCGCCGACCTGACCACCGTGCCAAATGACGGCAACGCCGTCAAGATGGGATGGTCGGACGCTTACGACCTGAAGGCGTGGATGTCGCATTACTACCCCGGTGAGCGGCCTCCGTTCCTGTTCGACGGCATCGAGCGCGAACTGCATCCTGCGGCGAGCGTCGCCACGCTGAACGTGTTGCTGGCCGATCGCGAGGCCGCCAAGCTGCAGCTTGCCGAACTCGCACAACTGCATACGGCGCTGAAGGCGCAGCACGCAGCGTTAGCGAAGGAGCATGCCAGTCGCATCGGAGAGGGCGATGCGCGTGAGCCGGGCCTGCGCAGCGAATCGACCTACCTGAACATCATCGGTGGCCTGCTGACATTGCTGTTGGGCAAGTCCCCCGCGGGCTCTGCCTACTCGTCCTTCCGCAACATGGATGCGGTGGTCAGCGCACTGTTGGCCCATCACGAAGGCCGGCCCGGCATCAGCGAACGCACGCTATGGAGCAAGCTGGCCCAGGCGCGCCGCCACCTCGAGGCGTCCCGCTGAGCCTCTAGCTGAGCACTGCAATTGCAGTCGCGCGTTCTGCAATTGCAGTGAATTCCGCGGCGGCGTTCTATTGAATGCGAGGCACTTTCTGAACAACGCCATCGAGCGTCAAGGAGTGTCTCTCATGTCTTCGCAAACCATCGCGCCGGTCTTGCCACCCGAGCACCGCATCCTGCGCCGCGCCGAAGTCGAGGCCAAGACCGGCTTCAAGCGCGCCCACATCTACAGCCTGATGAAGGAAGGCAAGTTCCCCAAGGCGCTGCGCCTGGGCGTGCGCGCGGTGGGCTGGGACTCGGTGGAGATCGAACAGTGGATCGCCGACCGCCTCAATGAACGCGCCTGACGCTTCTTCTCGGTTCATGCCATTCGACGAGGAGAAGCCCATGCAGGTGGTGTCCATCATTTCGACCAAGGGCGGCGTGGGCAAGACCACGACGGCGGCCAACCTGGGCGGCTTCATCGCCGATGCCGGGCTGCGCGTGCTGCTGCTGGACCTGGACGTGCAGCCCACGCTGTCGAGCTACTTCACGCTGGACGTGTGCGCGCCCGGCGGCATCTACGAGATGCTGGCCTTCAACGAGCGGCGCATCGAGCAACTGGTGTCGCGCACCGCGATCGCGGGCCTGGACCTGGTGCTCTCCAACGACGACCGCGGCGAACTGAACACGCTGCTGCTGCACGCACCGGATGGGCGCCTGCGACTGCGCCATTTGCTTCCCGTCTTCCGCACGCACTATGACTTGCTGTTGATCGACACGCAGGGCGCGCGCAGTGTGCTGCTGGAGATGGCGGTGCTGGCGTCCGACCTGGCGCTGTCACCGGTGACGCCGGAGATTCTGGCTGCGCGCGAACTGCGCCGCGGCACACTGCAACTGATCGAGGACATCGCGCCGTATCGCCACCTGGGCATCGAGCCGCCACCGCTGCGCCTGCTCATCAACCGTGTGCATCCGGTGTCGTCGAACGCGCGGCTGGTCCAGCAGGCGCTGCGACAGGTGTTCCAGGAACAGGCCGGCGTGCAGGTGCTGGACACCGACGTGCCGGCCATCGAAGCCTATCCGCGCGCTGCGACACGAGGATTGCCGGTGCATCGGGTGGAGTACCGGCGGCCGGCGGGGCGCACGGCGCTCGCGGCGCTGGACACCATGCGCACGCTGGCCGGTGAGCTGTTCCCCGCATGGCGGGAGCGCTTCGCGCTGGTCACCGGCCGGGCCGGTGCGGGAGGGGGCGGCCATGCCGAGCGCGCATGAACTGGCGCGCGGCCGCGAACGGCTGCGCGCGTTGATCGAGTTCGCGCTGGGCGAAGGCTGGCGCGTGGTGCGCACGTCCGGCGGGCACCTGAAATTCACGAAACAAGGCTTCGCGTCGATCTACACCAGCTCGACTGCGAGCGACCACCGTGCCAACCGCAATGCCCGCGCGCAACTTCGCCGCGCCGACCGGCAGGCGCAGGAGAACGGCCGTGGCTGAGCTGACGCCGCAGGACATGGCTGCCAAGCTGCTGGCCACCGGCTTCGAGCGCAGCGGCCCTTCGGCCGCGACCTTGAGCGACCCCATCGCCGACACGCCGATGGTGGTGACGCTGGACCAGTTGCGGCCCTACGACCACGACCCGCGCGTGACTCGCAACCCTGCCTATGCGGAGATTAGGGCGTCCATCCGCGAACGCGGGCTGGACGCGCCCCCCGCGATCACGCGCAGGCCGGGCGAGGCGCACTACATCATCCGCAACGGCGGCAACACGCGGCTGGCGATCCTGCGCGAGTTGTGGAGCGAGACCAAGGAGGAACGCTTCTTCCGCATTGCGTGCCTGTTCCGCCCGTGGCCGGCGCGCGGCGAAATCGTGGCGCTGACCGGGCATCTGGCCGAGAACGAGCTGCGCGGCGGCCTGACCTTCATCGAGCGGGCCTTGGGCATCGAGAAGGCGCGCGAGTTCTACGAGCAGGAAAGCGGCCAGGCACTGTCGCAGAGCGAACTCGCGCGGCGGTTGACGGCCGACGGCTATCCGGTGCCGCAGTCACACATCAGCCGCATGAACGATGCGGTGCGCTATCTGCTGCCGGCGATCCCGACGCTGTTGTACGGCGGATTGGGCCGGCATCAGGTGGACAGGCTCGCAGTGCTGCGCAAGGCGTGCGAGCGCGCCTGGGAGCGGCGTGCGCTGGGCCGCAACGTGGCCGTGGACTTCGCCTCGTTGTTTCAGGACGTGCTGACGCAGTTCGACACACAGCCGGACGACTTCTCGCCGCAGCGAGTGCAGGACGAGCTGGTGGGCCAGATGGCCGAGCTGCTGGAGGCGGACTACGACACGCTGGCGCTGGAGATCAACGACAGCGAAAGCCGCCAGCGTGCCCTGACCAGCGAACCGGCGGCACCGACGCCACCGGCAGCGCCTGTCGTGCCTGCTGCTCCTCCCCCGCCGATTTGCGCGCCCCAGAAGCCACCCGTCTCGACTGTGCTGCGCGACACCACGCCGGTCACGCCTCCGGCGCCAGCAGCGACACCGCCTGCATCGCCCGAAGCGTCGGAGGACCAGCATGGGCAACGCGACGAGCGCCTGCAAGGGCACATCGTGACGCCGGCACCGACCACCGAGCGCCTGCAGTCCATCCAGCGGATGGTCGCGGACCAGCTCGGCGACAAGCTGCCCGACTTCGAGGCCGATGCGCTGCGTGCGATCCCGGTGCAGGCCGGTGGGCTCTATCCCATCTCGGACGTCTGGTACATCGAACCGGGGGTGGACGTGCCGGATCGCCTGCGTGTGCACATCGCGCAGTTCGCACGCGAGATCGCCGGGGAAGCGGCGGTAGCCGATCACATCGAGGCCAGCGACGGCGGCATCGGCTTCGTCTGCATGGCGCCGGCCGTGGGCCAGGCGAAGGCGCTGCCGGCGTTCGCGCGGGCGGTGTTGACCCTGCTGCATGCGCTGAGTGCGGCTCCGCCCTCCGCGAACGGATTGGACCGCGCTCGGCTGGCCGACGAGCTGGCTGCGCTGCTGCATGGCCATGGCGGCTCGGCCACACGCCTGAGCGATGCTGCGCTGGTGAAGCTGTTCCGTCTGCTGCGCTTGGCGCGCCGGCTGCTGGATCTGCAAGCCGGCGAAGCGGGCCAGGAAGCCTGAGCGCAGGAGGCTCCCGCATGTCGGCACCGCACCCGCTCAACCAGGCCGTGATCGCCCAGGCCCTGCATGACCTGCGCAACGGCCAGTTGCGCCGCTGCAAGGCCATGGGCTTCGGCGAGGAGGAGCTGGATGCGCTGAAGCACCCCGAACTCGTGAGCATGCTGGTGAATGCCACGGTGTCGTGGTGTTCGGTGTCGGTGAACCGGGAGGTATTGAAGCGGCTTCTGAGCCAGGTGCACGACGTGGAGCGGGAGATCGCCACGGTGGACCGCATGCTGCGCCTGGGGGCGAGCACGGAGATGGTCAGCAAGTTCTACGGCCTCACGCATCAGGAAGTGGCGCTGCGCCGTGACATCCTCGGGCTGCCCAAGCGCAAGGGCCGGCATCCGGTGCTCGATGAGGCGCAGGACGTGGCCTTGTGGGAGCGCTGGAAGGCCGGCGTCACCGAGCGCCATATCGCCCTGTCCGACGACATGGCGATGCTGGCGCTGACCATGGACCTGGCCGAGGCGCTGAGCCTGCCGATGTCGGTGGTGTGGGCGGCAATACGAAACTGGATCGACCAGGGGCTGGTGTAGGCCATGAGCACGGGTGGTGTACCACGGCGCGAAGGCCCCGTTGCGCTGTCCGCGCTCTTCGACGAGGCCCTGCAGCACCTGCAGCCGACGCAGGGAACGGCGCCGGCTGCCGACGGTTTCCTCTACAGCGGCAACCGCCATGAGAGCGTGCCGCGCCGACTGTTCCTCGACCGACGCCTGACGCCGCTGGAGCGCAACGCCTGGCAGGTGTTCCGCCTGCAGCTCAACGACGACGGCGTGACCGCCTTTCCCACCTACGACCAATTGCGCCCCTACCTGGCCTCGATGCCCTGCGCGGCGCAGGCATCGCACGAGACCGTGGCGCGCGCCCTGACGCTGCTGCGGCTGACGCGCTGGCTGAGCCTGGTGCGACGACGGC
>Ga0226835_1000310_pt1 | contig 67245 bp, 48 predicted proteins | sample LAC_MetaG_1_FD_163627 | JGI IMG/M metagenome (GOLD analysis project Ga0226835, IMG submission 163627) | Anaerobic ammonium oxidizing microbial communities from anammox membrane bioreactor (MBR) in UC Berkley, California, United States -... | ecosystem: Engineered > Bioreactor > Anaerobic >...
CTTCAAGTACGGTTTCCAGCTTGAACTTCGCGCTATACTGTCGGCGTTTCGTGCTCATCGTCTTTTCCTTTCACAACCTCTACTATACTCTCTTCTGGTTGTGTCCAGAAATTCGACCGCACCACAGTCAATGCTCTGCCGCGCCCTGGCTGACCTCACCTCCGCTCGGCGCTGACGCGCCTCACCGCCGGGCAAGCCGAGCGTAGCGCGGCTGGGGGTGAGGTAAAGCTCTGCTGCGCCCTGGCTGACCTCACCCCCGCGCGGCGCTGACGCGCCTCACCGCCGGGCAAGCCAAGCGTAGCGCGGCTGGGGGTGAGGTCAACCAGCGAGTCGCCGCCAACCCTTGCACGCGCCCCAGTCCCCCTAATCACTGCGCAGAATGCGGTATACTCTGCACCAGACAGTTCGGCGAGCAGGAATCCGCCCTGGCCCGGCATCCGGGGGGACGCGAGCTTCTCAGGATCGCATGGAGACGGCGCTGCCCTGACTGATAGCTAACGGCTGATAGCTGCTCGCAGAGGAGATCCCACCGATGGCTGACGCGCTAGAGTTCACCGAGCGACCGCAGGCCGGCGATCTGGTCATGATCGCCGGCTGGCGACAGTGGGCCGACGCCGGGGCCGTCTCGTCGGGCCTGCCCCAGTATCTCATCCAGCGCAGCGATGCCCGGCGCATCGGCACCATCCGCCCGGAAGGATTCTACCTGTTCCAGATACCGGGCACGCACGACCTGGTGCGGCCTATCGTGCGCTTCGAAGAAGGGCTTCCGGCGGCGCTGGACACGCAGCGCAATGAATTCTTCTACACCGGTGACGAGTCGCTGGGGGTGGTCATCTTCCTGGGCGACGAGCCGCACCTGGACATCGAGCGCTACGCCGCCCTTTTCCTGGAAGCGGCCCAGTCGCTCGGCGTGACGCGCATCGTCAGCCTGGGCGGTGTCTATGGCGAGCTTCCCTATAACAAAGCGCGCCTGATCTCCTGCATCTACAGCCTGCCCCGGATGCGGCACGAGCTGAGCCGCCTGGCCGTGCAGTTCTCCGACTATCATGGCGGGGCGAGCCTCAGCTCCTACCTGTGCCGCCGTGCCGGAGAAGCGAGCCAGGAGTTCACCGGGCTGTACGCCTTCGTGCCAACCTATGACTTCGCCCAGTTCCCGCACATCACCAACACCATCCAGTTGGAGAACGACTTCACCGCCTGGCATGATGTCATGCGCCGGGTCAACCACCTGCTGAAGACCAGCTTCGACCTGGCCGATCTTCAGCGCCGGAGCGCGCAGCTCACCCGGCTGGTGGACGCGAAAGTGAAGGAACTGGACAGCGCCTCACCCCAGAGCGGCCTGCACGAGTATTTCGTCCGGCTGGCTGAGGAATTCGCCGAGACGCCGTTCGACCCGCTGGCCGACGTGTGGGAAGAGGAGTTGCGCCGCCTGCTCGACGACTCCGACAAAGAAGGGTGAGAAGGCATCAGGCGGGCACAGAGACAGCCGTCTCCTGGTAGAGCGTCTCCGTGCTGTCGTCGTAGGCCAGCAATTCGGCATAGCGGCCCCACTGGATGGCGATCTCCACCTGGCGGGCCGCGTCTTCGGGCGAAAACTCCAGTTCCAGCGCCAGCCGCACCACATCGCGATCCAGCCGCCCCTTGTCCGCCGCCTTGAGCATGGCCAGCAGCCATTTGATGGTGGGCAGCCGCCGGATGCGCGTGGCGAAGATCTCTTTGCGAGCCAGGATGCTGGCTTCGGCGAAGGTTTCGCCCAGCGAAGTCAGGGTGATGTCGCCTTTGGCGATGGTGGCGAACCCCAGAAGCTCCGCCGCCTCGGTCAGTTGCAGCACCGGGTCAGTGCCCAGGTTGAGTTCCTGCTCCAGCCGGTAGACATCGGTCCGATCGTTCGGCATCTCGTCCAGGAATTCCAGCAGGCCCGAAAGCTCCCCGATGGAGACGAAAGGCAGCGCGCGCGTCACGCCGGCTTCGCCCGGCGCTGCTCCTAGCTCGATGTGCTCCGGCTGCGTTTGCCCGGCCAGCGTCGCATAGACGCGATCCAGCACTTCCAGGAAGCGCGGGTCTTTGCGCTGGCGCGGGTGCGGCAGATCGATCGCCCGATCGGCGACGATACGCCCCGGCTGCTTGTCCATCACGATCACGCGGTCGGCCATGAACACCGCCTCTTCGATGTTGTGCGTGACCATCAGGATCGCTTTGGTGGGGATGGAGCCGCTCATCCACAGTTCGAGCAGCTCCCCGCGCAGCGATTCGGCGCTGAGCACGTCGAGCGCCGAAAACGCTTCGTCCAGGCACAGCAGCTCCGGCTCAACGGCCATCGCCCGCGCAAAGCCCACCTTCTGGCGCATCCCGCCCGACAGCTCGCGCGGGAAAGCCGTCTCGAAGCCGTCCAGGCCGACCATATCCAGCAGGTCAATGGCGCGCACCGTTCGCAGACTGGGCGGGATACCGCGCGCCTTCAGCGCGACTTCGACGTTCTGCTGCACCGTCAGCCAGGGAAAGAGGGCGAATGTCTGGAAGACGATAGTCGCGTGCGGGTTCACGCCGCGCAAGGGCTGCCCCTCATAGAGCACCTGCCCTTCCGCTGGCTGGTTGAGGCCGGTGATGATGCGCAGCAACGTGCTCTTGCCGCAGCCGGACGGCCCCAGCAGCGCCACGAATTCGCCTTCGTCAATAGCCAGGTTCACGTTGTCCACCGCCGTAAAGCGACGGTCGCCGCGTCCGTACTTCTGAGTGATGCCCTGCAATTCGAGCAGATGTGCCATCGCGCGCTACTCCATGCGAAACTGTTCTTCGGCCCGGCGATAGAGCCGCCGCCAAAACAGGCGGTTGATCAGCACCACCGTCAGGATCATGCCCAGCGTGGCCGCCAGCAACAGATGAAAGTCGCCGCTCGCCGTCGCCGCGGCGATGAGCGCGCCTACGCCCGTCACCTGGTGCGCCTGGCCGCCTAGCTGGAAGTACTCGGCGACGACGCTGGCGTTCCACGCGCCGCCGCTGGCCGTGATCGCGCCAGTGATGATGTAAGGGAACAACGCCGGCAGGATGAGCGTGCGCCAGCGCTCGCGCCGGCTCAGCTTGAGCAGCCTGCTGGTGAACTTCAGGTCTTCGGGGATGGCCGCCGCGCCCGCGATGATGTTGAACAGCAGGTACCATTGGGTGCCCATCAACATCAGCAGCACGGCGGCGAGATTCAACCCGCCCGGCAGGTCGAGCAGCACCAGCAGCAACACGGGGAAAAGCGCCGTCGCCGGGATGGAAGCCGCGATCTGCACCAGCGGTTGGAGCACCGTGGCCGCGCGGGCATTGGTGCCGATGAGCACACCGACCGGGATCGTCCAGGCCAGGGCCACCAGCAGGGCGATCAGCACGCGCGCGAGGGTGGCCGCCAGGCCCGTCGCGATCTCGCTCCACTGGGCGGCGGGCACCTGCACCAGCATCTCGCCAGCCTGCTCCAGCCCATAAAGGACAACTGTGCCCACCAGCACCAGCAAAGCGTAGAGCGCCCAGGGCCGCCTGGCCCGCTCTTCGGCGGGGGCGGGCCGCGCGGCTGCCGGGCGAACCAACAGCGCGTCTACGCCGTTCAGCAGCGCCTGGCGCAGGTGATGATCCAGCCAGCGGGAGATATGCGCCCGCTGCAAAAGCGCGTAGAACCACGAGGTGGGCGGGTTGTCATCCTCCACCATCTCCAGGGTGAAGCGATTCGACCAGGCCAGCAGAGGCCGCCACACAAACTGATCGAGCAGGACGATGACCAGCACCAGCGCGGCAATGCCCCCGGCAATCGCGCCGTAATCTTCCTGGCTGGCCGCTTCATGCAGATAGGCCCCCAGGCCCAGCAGACGGAAGTCGCGGTCGCCGACCGTGAAAATCTCTGCGGCCATCAGGAAAAACCACCCGCCCGCCCAGCTCATCATGCTGTTCCAGATCAGGCCAATCGCGGCAAAGGGCAGCTCCACCGCTCGGAAACGCAGCCAGGTGTTGAAGCGGAAAATGGTCGAGGCTTCGTTCAGTTCGCCGGGGATGGTGGTCAGCGATTGGTACCAGACGAAGACCAGGTTCCAGACCTGGCTGGTGAAAATGAGCACGATAGCCGCCAGCTCAACGGCGATCGCCTGAGGGAGCACGGTGCTCAGGCCCAGCAGCACCACCGGCAGGAACGACAGGATAGGTACGCTCTGCAGCACGTCGAGCAGCGGCATCAACACCTGCTCGGCCCGGCGGTGATAGGCCGCCGCTCGCCCATAGACCAGGGCGAAGAGCAGCGAGAGCACATAGGCCGCCGCCATGCGCCCGACCGAGCGGATGGCGTAGTAGGGCAGAACTTCGGGCTTGAGCGAGATGGACGGGCCGGTGACAGTCGCCGGCGCGCCAAACGACAGGCGCACGCCCGTATAGATGAGCAAGATGACGAGGGCGATCACCACCACGTCGGCCCAGCCGAAAGTACGCTGAGCAGGCTGCTGGACTTTGAAAATACCGGCGAAGAAGCTCATGGTTGCCTTCCAGCAACTCTGTGCTCAGCGGGTTCTGAATAGCTTTACTGTCCGGGGGAGCGCGCCCATTGTACATGACAAGCGGACGCCCGACAAACAACCCCAACGATAAACTTCCGAAGTTTTCGAAAACTTCGGAAGTCTGAAGTCAGGCCAGGATGCCGCAGGACAACGCCTCTCCCCGGCAGGATTTTGCGCGCCCGCAAGGCCGGGGGCAACTGTCCGCCCCCGCTCTAGAGGCGGTTATGAGCTTTGCGCAGTGTCTTCCCCCCACCCCTCAATCCCCTCTCCCGCGTGAGCGGGACGAAGGGACCGGGGGGTGAGAGGAAAATGCACCTCACGCTCTAGGCCAGCACGGACTCAGCCACATAGGGGATCGTCTGTGGGCCTTCCGGCAGCACGCAGATGCGCGCAGCGCGCCCGTAGATCTCGCGCAGCGCCGCGACCGTCTCGGCGATGTCGTTGCACGGAGTCAGCAGGACCTCGCGCGTGGCTTCGTCGTCGAAGTAGTCCGAATACAGGTATACGTCGGCTTTCAACTGGATGCGCGCCTGAATCTGCGCCGCCCACTGATCCTGGCGCGTCTCTGGCGCGCTCAGCACCGCGTCGTACATCTCCTGCGGGCTGCTCGCCGCGCGCAGCATTTCGCCGAACAGCCCATGATCGGGGATGCCTTCGCTGCACTCGGCGACCATGATGATCGCCCCGCCGGATCGGACGATCTGTTCGGCAGCGCTCATGCCCTTGCCGCACTGGTAGAGATTCATGTCCAGCGGGTAGCCGGAATTGGTCGTGATCACGATGTCGAACGGCTCCGCCACCGGCACCATCGTCGTCTGGCGGGCGAAAGCGATGCCCGCGTCGTGCGCCGCCACCAGGTCGCCGGCGAAGACCTGCGTGATCTGCTTGGCGCGATTGAGCGTCACATTGAGCAGGAACGTCGGCTTCGTGCGCAGCGCCACTTCGCGCGCCTCTTCAAAGATCGGGTTGCCCGCTGTCACCCCCCACGTGGCATGCGGATTGCCGACCATGCCCGCGTCGTGATTGCCCAGCACGGTCACCTGCCCGGCCATGCCCGGCATCGCCGCCTTGCCCCCGCCCGAAAAGCCCGCGAAGAAATGCGGCTCGATGAAGCCGGTCAGGATTTTGACATCGGCTTCCAGGTAGGCGCGGTTGAGCCAGATCGGGTGGCCGTTGCTGCTCTCGCCCAGGTAGACCTGCGTGGACGGGTCGAAGCAGTTGTTCTGCTCGATGCGGTAGCGCCGGGCGATCTCCGCGCCGAGCATCTGCTCCAGCTCGGCGGGCGTGTTGGGGCGATGCGTGCCCAGGGCGTTGCACAGCACGATGTTTTCGGCGGGCACGTGGTCCAGCGCTTCCAGCACAGCGGGCAGCATCAGGTGGTTGGGCGTGGGCCGGGTGATGTCGCTGAAGACGATGGCCACCGTATCACGGGGCTTCACCAGGTCGCGCAGCGGCGGCGAGGCGATTGGCTCCGCCAGCGCGCGGCGCAGCGCCGTCGCCGGGTCGGGCAGCGGGCTAATGAAGCGCGGGCTGACAATGGTGATGTCTGCGTCGCCGGGCAGGGTGACAGTCAGGCCGGTTTTGCCGTAATCGAGATGGATGTCCACGATGTTCCCCTTTCTGGTGTGTCTGCCCCTGAGATTCGCCCGGACGCGGACGCCGCTCGGCGCTGGCGACGGGATTCCTGGGCGAAAAACGCCTCTCCAGCCAGGTCTTGCTTCTGCGTTGACAAGGCACATGAGCGAAAAGCCCATGACCAGTATTCTACCCCTCGCGCACCATTTGCACAGTGGGGCTTGGCGCAGGTGTGGCCTCACCCCAAGCCAGAGAGGGAGCAAGTCGGACGTCGCGGGGCGGGGGTGAGGTCAATGCCCCACACTCACCGAGTCGCCGCTCCCCTTTGCCCGCACCCCGCAGAGTCTGGGCATTTCCCAAAGTCTGTCCGACATTCATATAATAGCTGTTGCAACTACTATCATAATGAACGGAGTGGGAGAGATGGCTGTACACCAGGTCGGGCGAGCGGAGAATCTTTTGCAGGACGGCGAAATGCTGCGGATTGACTTAGAAGGCACGCGGGTCGTCCTGGCGCGCGCGCAGGGTGAGTATTACGCCTTCGGTGCCAAGTGCACCCATTACGGAGCGCCCCTTGACAAAGGAGTCCTCAAAGGTCATACGCTGATCTGCCCCTGGCATCACGCCTGCTTCGATATTCGCAGCGGCGAGCGGCTGGAGCCGCCGGCCCTCAACGATTTGCCCCACTACCCCGTCCATATCGAAGACGGCATGGTGACCGTCACCGTCCCTCACGATAACAAGGTACAGCCTCAGGGAAAGGCCGATCCGGCTGATCCCCGCCATTTCGTCATCGTCGGCGGGGGCGCGGCAGGGAGCGCCGCCGCCGAAGAACTCCGCCGCGCGGGCTTCGTGGGCCGGATCACGCTGCTCAGCGCCGCGCCGGATGTTCCGGTGGACAGACCCAACCTGTCGAAAGATTACCTCGATGGGCACGCCAAGCCGGAATGGATGCCCCTGCGAGGCCGCGACTGGTATGCCGGGCGAGACATCGCGCTGCTCCTCGATACGCCCGTCACCCGCATCGACCTGGAAGCGCGCAACGTCCACACCGGCCAGGGAGCGCCCATCCATTACGACAAACTGCTCCTGGCAACGGGTGGGACTCCGCGACGGCTCAAGGGCGTCCCTGGCGCGGACTTGAGCGGCATTTACTACCTGCGGACTCTGCAAGATGCCGGCCAGATCGTCCAGGCAGCAGCCCACGGCAAACGAGCCGTCATCGTGGGCGCCAGCTTCATTGGCATGGAAGTGGCCGCTTCGCTGGCTGGCGGGCGCGGCGTGGCGGTGACCGTGGTCGCCCCGGACCCGGTGCCGTTCGGCCACACGCTTGGCGACGATATTGGCCGCATGATCCAGCAGGTGCACGAGCAAAACGGGGTTCGCTTCTGCCTGGGCGAGAGCGTTGTCGGCTTCGCGGGCCAGGATGGGCAGGTTAAGCGGGTTGAGCTTGGGAATGGCCAGAGCCTGGATGCCGACTTTGTGGTCGTTGGCATCGGCGTTGTGCCCGCGACAGACTTTCTGCTCGGTTCGGGTCTGGCGCTGCATGAGCGGGATCACGCGGTGCGGGTGAATCGCCACTTGCAGACCAGTTCCGCCGATGTCTTCGCGGCGGGCGATATCGCCGCGTGGGACGATGGCAGCGACCGGGGCGTGCGCATCGAGCACTGGCGAGTCGCCCAGCAGCAGGGCATGGTTGCCGCGCGCAACATGCTCGGCGAAAACCAGATTATCGAGCACCGGGTGCCGTTTTTCTGGACGATGCAGTGGGCGCTGAGGCTGAACTATGTAGGGCACGCCGCGCAGTGGGATGAGATCATCTACTGGGGCGGCACACCCGAACAGAGGAAATTCATCGCCTTTTTTGTCAGGGAGGGCAGACTGCTCGCCGCCGCGGGCTGTGGCTACGATGCTGAGCTGGACGCGGTTGAGTTCATTATACGCGACCAGGTGCCGCTGTCGCTCGGCCAGATGCGCGATCCGGCTCTGGACCTGATCAAGTGCGCGCAGGGCGGCTCGTAACCGTCTCACTGTTCGGCGCCGGGGAGAGAAGCGGCGGGGCTGCGGCCCTTCCAGCCCTTCTCTCCCCCTGAATGGCCGAAACGCTGGCCGACGCGCTAGAATCGCACAAGAGCCGGTAGCCCCGCACGGAGATCGCCCGGATGAGCACAGCCCCACACCACCCGACAGTGACCGTTCGCTTCTCGGCCAGCCTGCGAGCTGCTGCTGGGACCAAGGAAATGGCCGTGCCCTGCGCGCCGGATACGACGGTGCGGGCGCTGCTGCACGCCATCAGCGCGGGTAACCCGGCGCTGGCCGATCGGCTGCTCGACTCGCAGCAGGACCTGAGCCAGGGCACCCAGGTGTTGATCAACGGGCGGCACATTGACTTCCTGGGCGGGCTGGAAACGCCCATCCAGCCGACCGACAGCGTGATGCTCATCCCGCCAGTGGGCGGGGGCTAAACCTCAAGAGGCGCATTTCACGTAGGGGAAGGCTTCGAAACTTTCCCCTGGCGAGACAAGACCCGCCCGCGAAGAGCGGGAACGCCGGGACAAGAAAACGGGGCGTTCAGCCCCGTTTCCGATTCTCCGTAAGCAACACCCCGCTCAGTGCAGCGCGCCCTTGGGCTTGCAGCCTTCGGCGTCCGAGCAATACATATCGAAACCGACCATCAGCGCCTCGGCTGCCGCGTCGCGCACGGGCGAGTAATTGTCGCGCAGCAGCACTTGCAGCGGCTCAATGGCGCGCGGGTCGCCGATCTTGCCCAAGGCCCAGGCCGCAGCAGCGCGCACCTCAAACGCTCCGTCCTGCAGCGCCGCAATCAGTGGCTCGACCGCCGCCAGCGAGTACTCACGAAAGCGATCCGCGCCCAGCATCTTGGCCGCAATCGCTCGTTTGCCCGGATCGGGATCGTTCTGAAGCTGGTTGATGGCGTCGGTGACTGGCTGGGGCAGAGCGGCCATATCCACCGTCGGCACGGGCGTGACCGTCGGCGTCGGCTCGGGGCCGCTGAACGCGCCGCCGCTCACCAGCAGGCCGGCGATGACCAGGATGGCCGCCAGCGCCACGGCGACGATGGCCCAGTTGCGGCGGCGGACGCGCGCCTGCCGGGCAACGGCTAGCGGCGCGGCGCGGTGAGCGATCTGGTCGTGCAGGCGCTGCAACGCAGCCTCGCGCTCGGCGACGATCTCCCTCAGCCGCTCCGGGATGGGGCCGCCCATGATCATGTTGGAGATCTCTTCCTGCGAGACCTCATCCTTCATGAAGTCGCCGACCTTGTGCCCATGACTGATGATCGTGAAACGGTCAGCGACCTGGTAGACATGGCCGATGTTGTGGGTAATGAAGATCACGCCCAGGTCGGCCTTCTTAGCTTCCTGCGTATAGCCGAGCACCTTGCGCGTCTCGCCGACCGAGAGGGCCGAAGTCGGCTCGTCGAGGATGAGCACCTTGGAGCCAAAATGCTTGGCGCGACCAATGGCGACCGACTGTCGCTCGCCACCCGACATGCGCAGCACTTCCTCCTCCGGGCGGCGGATCTCGATGCCGATGTCGCCCAGGGCGTGCACTGTCTGCTCGTCCATATCCTCTTTGTCGAGGAGGGTGAACGGCCCCAGGCGGCGCGTTGGCTCGCGCCCCAGGAAGAAGTTGCGCGCAATGCTCATCAGGTTAACCAGGGCCAGGTCCTGGTAAACCGTCTCGATGCCCATGGCGCGCGCTACTTTGGGCGAGGTGATGCGCACCGGCTGGCCGTCGAAGTAGATCTGCCCATCAGTGGGCGGGTGCACGCCGGTCAGCACTTTGATCAGCGTGGACTTGCCGGCCCCGTTGTCGCCCAGCAACCCGACAATCTCGCCGCGATCCACCGTGAAATAAACATTTTCCAGCGCAGCGATCAGGCCGAAGCGCCGGGTGATGCGCTCCATATAGACCAGGGGGGTTCCGTTCCCGTTGCCAGCCATGTTCATCTTTGCCTTCTAATATTCGTATTGAGGACCACCGCGGCGATCATGATGATGCCCAGCACGCCGCGGAACCAGTCCGCCTGGACGCCGATCAGCACCAGGCCAGTCTTGAGCATGAAGGCGATCAGGATGCCGAGCACGGTGCCGATGATGCTGCCGTAGCCGCCGGTCAGCAAGGTGCCGCCGATGACCGTCGCGGCGATCACGTCCAGCTCGTAGCCCGTGCCGCGCAGCGGCTCGACGACCTTGAAGCGCCCCACCTCGGTGATGCCGGCCACAGCAGCCAGCGTGCCGGAGATGACGAAGTTGGTCACCTTGACTCGCCGCACGTTGACGCCCTGCGCGCGCGCTGCCTCGGGATTGCCGCCCGCCGCGAAAACAGCGTTGCCATAGCGCGTGCTGGTCAGCACGACGGTGAAGATGACGGCGATCACGCCCCACCAGATGATAGCCGCGCGGAAATTGTGTTTGACGAACGACAGGTTACCGTTGATGATGTCGAAGAAAGGCGCTTTGACCGGGCCGTCCTTGCCGCCATAGGCACTGATGATCAGCGCGCCGACGACTATGACGGCGGCCATCGCCGCTGCCACAATGATCAGGTGCAGTGCGGGGCCGATCTTGCCCATCCCCCCGTCCTGCTGCACGCGGAAATAGGCGCGGCGCAGCGCCGGCCACAGCAGGATCAACAGCAGCACCCCCACCAGGACAGCCAGCCCGATGATGACCAGCGGGGAGAAGCTCCACACCATCTCCTCGCGCGTGTAGCGGGCGATGGTGCCGCCGGGGATGATGCTGAGCATGATCGAGCGGTAGATGTACAGCGTGCCCAGCGTGACGATGAAGGACGGGATGCGCGTTGATACCAGCAGCAGCCCGTTGACCAAGCCGAGAGTGGCCCCCGTAAGCAGAGCGACGGCAATAGAGGCCAGGCCGCTCATGCCAGCGCGCGAGATGCCGAGGTTGTCCACCAACTGGTCGCCAATGCCGAAGGGAATCAGCTCTACCAGTCCCGCTGGGCCGTTGCTCGCCGCGATGATGAACATGAGCGCGCTCAAGCCCAGCGTCGAGCCGACTGACAGGTCGAACTCGCCGGAGATCATGAGCATGGTCACGCCAACGGCGATGATGCCCTGCGACGCGGCATTGGTGACCACAGAGGCAATGGAGCGCCCGTCAATGATCTGCGGCGGCCAGCCCGTGTTGGCCCAGGTGGCCACGATGAAAAAAAGCAGGACGGATACAAAACCGAAAACCGCTCCCGATTCTGGGAAGCGACTCCATGATTCGCGCCCGTGTTCCCAGTAGGCCAGGAGCCGGCTGCCGCCTTTCCGCTGCGTCAAACTCACTTCTCTGGCCAAAGCGTATCGTCCCCTTATGAACTTATGAAGAAACCAGATTCTTCCAGTCCGCCTCATCAGAGGGGTGAGTTTTGAGTCGCGAGTCATGAGCCTGGAACAGGCTCCTGACTCCTGACTCAGGACTCACGGCCCAGAGCGGGCGGGCAATAGTGTTTTGGTGCCCCCATGACGAGCAGGATCAGCACATGGGAGGAGCGCAGGCCCCTCCCATGTGGGTAGTTCGACGCTGAACGTTTAGCGGTAGCCCGCCTGATTCAGCTCAATCACGCGGCCCACATTGCTGGCGTCCACAATGTTCGGACCGGTGAAGATGTCGTTGGCCGGCTTGAGCAGGTATTGGCTGCCCAGGAAGAGCCAGACGACTGTCTCAAAGCCCTGGACGTAGGGCTGCTGGTCAACGCACAGCAGGCTCCGCCCATCCGCGATAGCCGCGAAGATCGCCGGGCTGGTGTCGAACGTGGCATGGATCACCTGGTCGGGCGTCACGTTGTTCTCAGACGCATAGGCGTAGAACGACTCCGCCGGGCCGGGGCCAAGCGTCACGATGGCATTGGCATCCGGGTTGGCCGCGAAGGCGTCCCCGATGAGGCCCGCCGACTCCGACAGGTTGTAGGTGATCGTGAAGCGCACCACGGGGATGCCCTGCTCGGCCATGATGCTCTCGACGCCATTGCAGCGCGCCTCAAGACCGATGTGCCCCACTTCCTGGATCGGGCACAGCACAGTGGCAATGTCGGGCTTAGCGGCCAGCAGGCCACGAGCCACCGCCTGGCCAGCGATGAACTCGCTGGTGCCGATGTAGAACCAGTGCGGCAGGCGCTCGCCCTCAGGACGGGTGTCCTGGGTGTTGAAAGCGATGACGGGGATGCCCGCCGCAGCCGCACGCTTGACCGCGTCCTCGATCAGGGCCGGGACCGGCTCGGTCGTACCGATGCCATCGGGATCGGCAGCCAGGGCGTCATCCCAGAAGCCCACCATCGCCTCGTTGGAAGCGGTGTCCGCGCCCAGCCAGGTCGCGTCCACATCGAGGAAAGCAGCGGCGTCGGCCATACCCTTCATGACCGTCACCCAGAAGACATTGCCGGGGCCGCCGTGCGCGATCAGGAAGAACTTGGGTTTTTCCTGGCGGGCCGCTGCGCCGCCAACCAGCGACAGCAGAATGCCAACCACCAGAATCAGAATTACCAGCGTCCGCTTCTTGGACATGTTCTCAGCTCCTTAGAAAACACTCGTTAGCTAACGTACTAGGCCATGCCTTGCGGCGCACGCCTCACGACGGCGCCACCAGTCCAGAGTGGAGTGGGCTGTTTTCCTCGCGCGCCCGGCAACCTCCTTTCGCTCGCAGAGGACCGCTGGAACCAAGCCCCCGTTTATTTGTTGCACCAACCAACTAAAGCACATTCTAGGCTAAGTGCCCGAAAAAAGTCAAGCGGGTAAACCGTGTAGTCTTTACGTTCTCTCTATCCTCCTCTAATAAGGGCGCTAACGGCAGGGATTCGAGCGCTGAAGCAGGGGCCATCAAAACAGTGCCTATCGCCCGTCATTATATACCACCTTAACAGATACGGGCAATGTGGCGGGCGGCGGAGCCGCGCACTATACTAACGGCGTAAACTGGACAGGGCACGCCATACGGACACAGACGCTATGCCGACCATCCAACGCCTGATCGCCGCCCTTCGAAGCTTCTGGGCCAGCCGCCAGCAGCGCCGCACCGCCATGTGGGTGGTGGGCGCGGTTGGACTGCTGGTGGTGGCCTACGGAGCCTATACCTACGTGGACGCCCGGCGCGAGATTCAGCGCGCCGACGACAAGAAGGACGAGATTCTCGCCGCCTTCCCCACCGCCGAAGTTGATGGCGTGATGCAGCCCGACCTGCGCGATGCCAGCCAGACGGACCTGCTGCTGCTGGCCCTGCAGCGGCGCAATCGGGACAAGGCGGAGCAACGCAGCGGCCAGGGCATGATGTTCACCGGCATCGGGATCGTCGTGCTGGGACTGGCCTACCTGGTGGCCCCGACCGGCAAGCCCGCCGTCCCCGCCGGCGACAACGCGCCGCCCCTCGCCTGAGGCAGTCCGGCGGTCGTCCCGCCACACCATGACAGACGCCGCACCCGTCCCCCGCTTCGCGCGCGACCGGTTCACCTGGCTCGCCTACCTGATGCTGGCTTACTTCGCCTACCAGCAAGCCGCGCTCGGCCCGCTGATGCCTTTCCTGCGCGATGAGCTGCATCTCAGCTATACCGTCGGCGGGCTGCACCTCAGCGCCTTCGCCCTGGGCATGGTCCTGGCGGGCCTGCTGGGGGACGCGCTGGTACAGCGCTGGGGCCGGCGGCGCGTGTTCTGGGGCGGCGGGGCGGGCCTGGCCCTGGGATCGCTGCTGTTCGTGGCCGGGCATCACCCGGCGCTGACCATCGCCAGCGCCCTGCTGATGGGCGCGCCCGGCACGTTGCTGCTGATCGAGGTGCAGGCGACGCTCTCCGACCGGCACGGCGCGCAGCGCGCCATCGCCCTCACCGAGTCCAACGTCGCGGCCAGCCTTGCCGCAGGGTTGGCCCCGCTGCTGATCGGCAACCTGGAACGCGCCGGCATCGGCTGGCGGGGCGCGCTGATTCTGGGCGTGCTGGGCTGGGGAGCGCTCGCCTGGCGAGGCCACGCCGTGCCCATCCCGCCCCACACACCGCGCCCGCTTGTGACGGGGCGCGCGGCGCGCCTGCCCGCCGCCTTCTGGGCGTACTGGCTGGTCGTCTTCCTCTGCGTAGCGATCGAGTGGAGCGTCATCTTCTGGGGCGCGGACTTTCTGGAGACGAGCGTCGGGCTGCGCAAGGTGGACGCCTCCACGCTGATGAGCGTCTTCTTCGCGGCGCATCTGCTGGGGCGCGCGGCGGGCAGCCGCCTGGCACGGCGAGTGCCCGTCGGGGCACTGTTGCTGACCGCCGCGCTGATAGCCGTCGCCGGATTCCTCCCTTTCTGGCTGGCGAGCGCCACCCCGCTCAACATTGCCGGGCTGTTCGTGGCCGGGTTGGGCATCGCCAACCTGTTCCCGCTGACGCTCTCCGCAGCCAGCAACATCGTCACCCGCGAGCAGGCTGACGTCGCCAGCAGCCGGGTGACACTGGCGTCGGGGCTGGCCATCCTGATCGCGCCGCAGATTCTCGGCGCGCTGGCCGACGCGCTGACTCTCAAGAGCGCCTACGGCGTGGTGGTCGCCTTCCTCATCGTGGCCACGGGGGCCATCCTCGCCGCCAACCGTCGTGCAGGGCGACCCGCCGTCGCGGTGGCGTAGAAGCGCCAGCCAGCCGCAGGGGCGGGCTTCGAAGCCCACCCGCGCCAGAGAGCGCCGTGTGAGGACCGGCGCGCGCCGCCCCGCCGATCATGACTGGCTATGTACGGCGCAATGGATTATGATAAGGATCATCAGCACGAGCGCTCCACACCTGGCCCGCACGCAATCGTATTGACCGATGAGCATCTCTTTGCGAGGGAAAAATGTTAACATCACGCGAGCGCGTCATGCGCGCCCTGAACCACCAAGAAGCCGACATGGTACCCCTGGACCTGGGCGGATGTGTCACCAGTGGGATGCAGGTCAGTTCTGTATACCTGTTGCGCCGGGCGCTCGGCCTGGGCGCGCCCGATACGCCCGTCAAGCTGATTGATCCCTTCCAAATGCTCGGCGAGATCGGCATGGACCTGATCGAGGCGATCGGCGCCGACGTGGTGCCGCTGGAATCCACCAGAACATTCTTCGGCTATCACCGCCGCGACTGGAAGCCCTGGACGTTACACGACGGCACCCCCATGCTCGTCCCCGGCGGCTTCAACACCGAGCCGGAGCCGAACGGCGACATCCTGCAATACCCAGAGGGCGACAAGTCCGCGCCACCCTGCGGGCATATGCCCAAAGGCGGCTACTATTTCGACACCATCGTGCGCCAGCCCCCCTTTGACGACGACAACCTCAACATCGAAGACAACCTGGAAGAATTCGGGCCGATCACGCAGGCGGATCTGACCTATTACGAGACCGAGGCCAAACGACTCTACGAGGAAACCGACAAGGCGATCCTGGCCAACTTCGGCGGCACCGGCTTCGGCGACATCGCCCTGGTGCCCGCGCCCTGGCTGAAGCACCCCAAGGGCATCCGCGACATCGAGGAGTGGTACGTCAGCACCGTCTCGCGGCGCGATTACGTCTACCAGATCTTCGAGCGCCAGTGCGAGATCGCGCTGGAGAACCTGGCGAAGATTCACGCTATCGTCGGCGACCGCGTGGCCGCGGCGTTCGTCACCGGCACCGACTTCGGCGCGCAGAACGGCCCCTTTATCTCGCCGCACGCCTACCGCAACCTGTTCAAGCCCTTCCACAAAATAGTCAACGACTGGATTCACCAGAACACGAGTTGGAAGTCCCTGATCCACTCGTGCGGCTCGATCTACCGGTTGCTGCCCGATTTCATTGATGCCGGCTTCGACGTGCTCAACCCCGTGCAGACCGGCGCAGCGGAGATGGACCCGGCGCGGCTCAAGGCAGAGTTCGGCGACCGGATCGTCTTCTGGGGCGGCGGGATCGACACGCAGAAGACGCTGCCCTTCGGCACGCCGGAGCAGATTCGCGCCCAGGTGCACGAGCGGATGCGCATCTTCGGGCCGGGCGGCGGCTTTGTCTTCAACCCGATCCACAACGTGCAGTCGCGCGTCCCGCAGGAGAACCTGGTGGCGCTCTACGAAGCGGTCCGGGAGTATCGCGCTTACCCGATTGCGTAGCGGGCACGCTTCGCTCCGCCCTGCAGAATACACCCCCGGAGGCTGGCGTGCCTTCGGGGGTTTCTCTTATGATAGAATAGGCTTAATCGCTTTCCAATAGTATGGGAGATGAAGAATGACACATAGGTTACTTCTCACCTGTCTCTGCCTGCTTTTTCTGAGCGCCTCTCTTGTTTCCGCGCAGGGCGACGCCGGCCTGGGCGACACAGACCTGCCGCTGCCTGTGGGCGGCCACGTATTCGCTTTCGACGCGGACACGGTCAGCGCAATGCACGCCGCCGGAATGACCTGGGTCAAACAGATGTTTCATTTCTACGCCGGCGCCGATCTGGCGGCCATCAGCGACTTCATCAAGGAAGGGCACCAGGCCGGTTTCAAGGTTTTGCTGAACATCACCGGCAGCTCCGCAGACATGGACGCTTCGGGGGACGAGTATTACGCGGCGTTTGCCGCGTTCCTGGGCGAGGTTGCCGCGCTGGGCGCTGATGGCATTGAGGTCTGGAATCAGATGAACATTGACCGCGTATGGCCCGCTGGCCAGGTCAACGGGGCTAGCTACGTGCGGCTGCTGGCCGAGGCCTACAACGCCATCAAGGCGGCCAACCCTGGCACGCTGGTGATCACCGGCGCGCTGAACCCAACCGGCTTCTTCGGCGCGGCAAGCTGCACCGACCAGGGCTGCAACGATGACGTGTACGCCCAACAGATGGCCGAAGCCGGAGCCGCTGACTTCGCGGACTGCATTGGGGTGCACTACACCGAAGGGGCCGTCAGCCCTGCTCAGACAGGAGGCGATCCCAGAGGTGATTATGCAACCCGCTACTTCCCGACGATGATCGAGCGCATGGCGGCCCCTTTTGAGGGGCAGGACATCCCGCTGTGCTTCACGGGAATGGGGTATCTCTCTGCCGAAGGCTATGAAGCGTCCTGGCCAGCCTACTTACCCTGGGGCAAGGATACAAGCGTTACCGAGCAGGCGAAATGGCTGCGCGATGCAATCCTCGTCGCCAGGGACGATGGCCGTGTAGCCCTGCTTATCGTGAGCTATGTCTCTCGCCCCAGCGGAGACGAGGGCTACTTCGGGGGTCTGGCCATCATCCGCGCCGACAACACCTGTCCGGCGTGCCAGGCCATCGGGTCGCTGGCCAGCCTGCCCCGGCCTGAGCCGATCGCGGCGGTCACCGCCGGCGACGAGGTGACGGCGACGATCAGCGCGGAAACTCCCGCTGTTGCGTTCACCATAGTGCCAGGGGATCAGGAGCAGATCAGCCTCCAGGTCATCCCGGCTGAAGGTAGCGCGCTAGACCCGGTGCTCGTCGTCTATGACGGCGAGGGCAGCGTGATCGCTTTCAACGACGATGGCAGCGCATCCACCCTCGGCGCCCACAGCGGCCCGCTTCCCGGCGACCAGGAACTCACGGCTGTTGTCTATGCCTTCAATGAAGCGTCAACGGGCGACTTCAGCCTGGGCGTAGGCAGCGGGAAGGCGATTCTGGAGAGCAGCCCGCTTCCTGGCACGATCGCGGGCAGCTCGAACGTCAACATCCGCAGCGGCCCCGGCGCGAATTTCAACGTTGTGACTGTCGCGGCTCCCGGAACACAGATCGCGCTCAGGGGCCGCAACGCCGATAGCAGCTGGCTGGCCGTCACCGTCGGGGGCGTGGAAGGCTGGGTCGCCGCCTTCCTGGTCTCCACGACGGGAGACGTGGGAAGTCTCCCCACCCTTGAATAGCAGTATCCCCGCTGGCGGGCTGCCCACCAATCACGTCCCAGGCGCGAGGATGGTATCCTGACCAAGACTTCCGAAGTCTGCGCAGACTTCGGAAGTCTCTCTTTCTCGCAGCGTCCCCCTACTCCGGCGCGCCGAGCGCCCGCACGCGCTCCTCAGCGCGATCCAGCGCCTGCTGGACGGTCTGCTCGCCGGTCAGAGCGCGGGCGGACTCCTCGCCCAGGATGTCGCCGAACTCGAACGAGTGGCGCGTCACCGGGCGCTCGCCGCGCGCAAAAGCGCGCGTCGCCCGCGTCGTCGCCACCAGGTCGGGGCGGAAGCGCGCGACAAAGCGCGGATCGTCCAGCACCGACCGCCGCGAAACCTCCACGAAGCCGCTGCGCTGCGCATCTTCTACAAGCTGCTCCGGCGCGCACAGGAACTTGGCCAGCTCCCATGCCGCCCGCCTGGCTTTCGACCGGGCGGGGATGGCGTAGGGCGGGCAGTACAGCCCGGCGTGGCGCGTGCCGAGCGGCCCGGCAGGGACCAGTGTGGTCAGCGTGCCATCGGCGACCGGCCCGCCCGTCTCGTAGACGATGGACGCTTCGTTGGCCGGCTCGATGACCATCGCCGCCCGCCCGGCGCGGTAGGCTGCCATGCACTCCTCGAAGCCCATTGTCGCCGACTCCGGCGGCCCGGCGCGGCGCAACAGGCCCACGTAGTGCTCCAGGGCGGCGCGATGCTGCGGCGTGTTGAAGGCGGGCTGCCCGTCCTCGTCGTACCAGCGCACGCCCCACGACGGCGCCCAGGTCGAGCCGAGCAGCCAGAAGTTGAGGCCGCAGCTTGGCGCGCCGCGCAGGGTGATCCCGTAAAAATCGGCGTGACCGTCGGCGCGGGCGGCGGCCTGCACGGCCAGCGCCGCCTCGCTGAGCTGCTCCATCGTCTGCGGCACGGGGATGCCGTAGCGGTCGAACAGGTCGGCGCGGTAGATGAGCACGCTCGACACGTCGCAGTAGGGCAGGCCATAGAGCGCGCCGCGCAGGCTGACCGCTTCTAGCGCCGCCGGCTCGAAGTCGTCCAGGGCATACTGGTCGGCGGCCACATACCCGTCAAGCGGCTCGACGCGCCCCTTGCGGGCGTATTGCAGCAGCAGCAGCTCGTCGCAGCCTACCAGGTCGAAGGGCGGATCGTCCTCGTTGAAGGCGCGATCCATCAGCTCCCAGAATTCCGGGATGTGGCTGAGCGTGACCTCGACGCGCACGCCGGTCTGAGCAGCGAAGCGCTGGGCGCTGTTGGGCAGGTTGTAGAACGGTGCCCAGTCCTCTTGCAGGACGCGGACGGTCGTCCCTGGCGGAAAAGCGGTCATCGTTGTTCTCTCCTCAAAAAGCAAAGGACACCCTACCGGCAATCTGAGAGACCGTTTTGAGAAGCTGTTTCCCCCCACCCCAAGCCCCTTCCCCACAAAGAGGGAGGGGCTTGGGGCCGGCGCTCTGCTCCCTTCCCCCCTCGCGGGGGAAGGGCCGGGGATGGGGGGCACAGGCAGGCGCGCGACTTCTCGAACGGCCTCTGAATGAGCGCGGGAACCTCGCCCGCGCACTGAGCGCAACGGCGCGACAGCTTCTATCATACAATCCTTCCCCAATTCACGACATGATCACCCGCAGACAAAACGCATTTGACGTATGATCTGAGATGAGCGCCAGACATCATACACCACCAGGCCGCCAGAGAGCGCCTTCCATTCTATGCTGCGAACATCGTACCCCTGGCTCGAACGCCTGCTGACCATTCTCCTGATGGTCGCCTTCATCGCCTCTTTCCTCACCTATCTGAGCGTCCAGGTGGTGACCGAAGACCTGCTCAACGCGCGCTTTTACACCCGCGCCCTGGAACGCAACCGCATTTACGACCGCGTCTACACCGATCTGCTGGCCGACCCGGCGTTGCGCGACGTCACCGTGCGCCTGCTCGGCGATCTGCGCATCGAAGGATATTATTCTCAGGAAACCTACAGCCACGCGGTCTCGGCTTTGCGCCTGGTGCTGCCCCCGGACGTGCTGCGCAGCGCCACCAACCGAGTTTTCATCGAGCTGACCGCCTACCTCTCCGGCAAGCGCGAACGCCTGCGCTCCAACATCCACCTGTCCAGGGCGATCAATGACCCGGAGCTTCAGCAGAAGATTATCGCGGCGGCACAAACCATCCAGACGGAGCTGATCGCGCGGGCCAGGCAGAATCGCTTGATCGGCGAGGGCGAGTTGAGCGTGTCCGCGCTGACACCGGAGACGCTCTACAGCCAGATTGAAGACTACGTGCGCGCCCTGTCCGAAGGCCGCCTGGGGGTGCTGCCTTTTGACATCACCAACCTTTCCATCCGGGGCCTGTCCGAAGCGCAGAAACATGAGATCGCCCGGATTCTGCTGGCGCCGGCAGGCGTGCGGGTGACGGAAGCAACGCGCCTGCAGGTGGAGGTAGCCCTGGCCGATAACGACCTGGCCAGCGCCATCGTCATCGCGTCGGGCGAGCTGCTGGCAGTGCAGGTCGAAGAAGCCGCGCGCAACCTGCAAAGCGAGATGAAGACGGGCACCATCGGCGGTATAGATGCCTTCGCCCGGCTCGCCGACAAGACGACCAACAACATCATCCACGAGATGAACGACACGCGCGAGCTGGCTCTCTTCTTTCGTAACGACCTGAAGCCCGCGATCATCCTGGTGCTGGTGCTGTCGTTGAGCGGGCTGGCCGCGCTGCAAGGCACGCGCACGCGCCGGGCGTTCGGCCTGCTGGGGCTGATGCTGGTGCTGGCCGGAGCCAGTGCCGTCGGGGCCTGGGCGCTGATCGAGGCGCGCGTGAGCCTGCCTTTCGAGCGATTCACGGATTCCGCCCTCAACGGCGCTGGGCTGCCCCGCTCGCTGCGCGCGATGCTGACCGACGTGCTCACCTCGCTGCAGAGCGGCGTGGGCGACTCGGTCCGCCAGCGGGCGGCGGTGGCTCTGCTGCTGGGCGCGATCCTGCTGGGCGCGTGGGCCTCGCCGAAGGTCGTGCGCTGGCTGACCCGTCTGCTGCGACCGCTCGCCGCGCGCCCGCGCCTGGCCCTGGCCCTGGCGATCATCACGCTGGTCGGGCTGCCGGTCCTGCTGGACTGGGCGCTCACGCCGCAGCGCACCGCGCGCTCCAGCGCGCTGGTCTGCAATGGGCACGAGGCGCTGTGTGGTCGCCGCTTCAACGAAGTCGTGTTCCCGGCGGCGCACAACGCCATGTCAGCCTCCAACCTCGGCTGGGTCTGGCCGCACCACGACGGCGGCCTGTCCATTCAGCTCAAGGCGGGCGTGCGCGCTTTTCTGCTCGACACGCACTATGGCGACTCGCAGGACGATATCGCCCGCTACCTGGCCACCTTCCCCAGCGCCAGCCGGTCGCTCATCGAGCGAATCGTCAACGCCGCCGATCCGCAGACCCGCGATTCCAACAACCTTTTCGTCTGCCACAACCTGTGCGCGCTGGGCGCAACTCCGCTCGAAACCACCTTCACCAGCATTCGCACCTTCCTCGACCGCAATCGGAACGAAGTGGTCGTGCTGATCCTGCAGGACGAAGTCAGCCCACAGGACACCGCTGCCGTCTTTGAAGAAAGCGGGTTGATTCGCTACGTTTACACCCCCAACCCCGACGGCGAATGGCCCACGTTGCGCGAGATGATCGAGGCCAATACGCGGCTGGTCGTCTTCGCCGAGCGCGGCGGGCCGCCGCCCGACTGGTATCTGCACCTGTGGGACTACACCGAGGAAACGCCCTACAACTACCGCCGCCCGGAAGACTTCACCTGCGCGCCGAACCGGGGCGGCACCGACAAGCCGTTGTTCCTGCTCAACCATTGGATCGCGCGGCGCGCCCCTGGCCGGGTGGACGCTGCTTCCGTCAACCAGTACGATTTTCTGCTGGAGCGCGCCCTTGCCTGCACCAAGGAGCGCGGCCACAAGCCCAATTTCATCGCCGTTGATTTCTACGCTCTCGGCGATCTGTTCCGCGTCGTGGATACGCTCAACGGCCTGCCCTAGCGCGCATCATGCGCTTTTCCGCCCTCAACCCCCGGCCCCTTCTCCCGCAGCGTGGGGAGAAAGGGAGCAGCGTCCCTCCCCGCCAGCGGGGAGGGATCACAGGGTGGGGTTCAGGTGGGCGCAGGGGCATCTGTTCACCTCCCCCACAAGGAGGGAGGGGCTTAGCGAGCGCGCTTTTTTCCCTTCCCCCTCGTAGGGGGAAGGGTCGGGGATAGGGGAGACAAAGGCAGACGCGCGACTTCTCGAACGGCCTCCGAAAGCTCCTTACCGGGGGGTCAGGATGGCAGTGCCGCTGCGATCTGCTGGGTCAATTCGTTCACCGGCACATACATCGTGCCGCCATTCTCCGGCGCGCCGTAATCGCGAATCCAGGCGATCTTCCCTGCGCCGTCCACCAGCACAAACGTATGGCCCGGCTCGCCGCTGGCAGCGGCCCACTGCAAGACATCGTACTGCGTGGAAACCCGTTTGTCCGCGTCCACCAGCATCGGCGCGGCGATGCCATATTCCTGCTTGACGGCTGCCTGTTGTGCTGCCGTATCGAAGGCGATGCTGAGAATCGCCACGTTCAGCGCCTGAAAGGCGGGGTCCTTTTCCAGATCAACGATCTGTTGGTTGCAGGGCGGTCAGCCATCGGCCATGTGGAAGAAGAGCAGCACCGGCTGGCCCCGGTATGCGTCCAGGGAGACGTTGCTGCCGTCGGACGCGGGCAGCGCGAAGGCGGGGGCCGCGTCGCCCACCGCCAGCCCCGTCTTCGCGCTCTCCTTCTTGTCCGATCCACACGCGGCCAGCAGCGCTCCCAGCAAACTGAGCAGCAGTGCCAGCGCCAGGGAGCGGGCGAGTGCGGCCTGGCGAGCGGCAGACCATCGCCAGCCGGCGCGACGAATGAGGGTGCAGAGCAGTTCGGCCACTGGTATCCTCCATGAGTCATAATGAGCGGCCACGAATGTTGCGAGCATCATCGTAACGCGAACGGGATGCGATTACAACAAGCGCGCGAAGGGGTGCCTGCCAGGGTTATCAGCGGTTCGCTGGGCGCGGGGCCTTGATCTCACCCCCTAGCCTCACTGCGTTCGACCGGCTCTCTCTCCGTGCATGAAGCTATCCGCTACCCATCAATATCCTCTCAATCTTCGCCGATCGCACCATGCTCCTATTTGACAAAAGTCAAAGACACCCCCTCATTCTTTGTGATATGATACACAAAAGGGGGGCGAACTATCAGTAATGTGTTCGCCCGCTGCGTTGAGCGTTCTCCTGGCCGCCATCTCACCCTGCTCTCCCGGCCCACTGCCGGGCATCGTTCTCACTGGTTCAGGCGACGCTGTGTTTGCTTGATTTTGCGCGGAGAACACACAAGGACTTTGAGGAGATGCACATGCAAACGTTGAGAGGATTTTCCAGTTGGCTCAGGTTGCTCGCCTGTGCCTGCGTCGTGTTGGCGATAGCGTTGGCGGTCGGCTCGATCCGCTCGGCCCAGGCTCAGGACGCCGACGAGATGAAGCCGCTCGCTGACTATCCCGACGTCATTCAGGCGTGGGAAGGCAGCCCGCACGGCAACACCTATGATGAGGGCAAAGGCCCCAACACCTATTGCTCCCGCTGTCACTCACCGCAGAACTGGGACCCCGCCGCGCGCCCGTCTGCGCCGCCCAACTGCGTGACGTGCAAGTTCCCCTTCGATCCCGAGCTGCGCATCGCTCCCACGATGGACTTCGTTAGCCGCGAAGACTGGGTGGGCATTGCCTGCTCGACCTGCCACGTGGTCGAAGGTGACCTGATCAATGCCTCGTCGAATGCGTGGCTCAACCCGATCGCCGGGGAATACGAGCCAGTGGCGACCACCAACGAGCTGTGCGGCAAATGCCACACCAACTCGACGGGCGTCTCCGAGACCGGTGGGCGTGGCGTGGATCACGAGATCATCCTGGGTGGCAGCGCCCACCGCAACTGGGCCGCGACCATCGGCGGACACCGCCCCGACCAGTGCTCCGACTGCCACAATCCGCACACCCAGCAGCCGATGGCCTGCGTTGACTGCCACAGCAACGTGGCCGAGCTGGACACGCACATCAAGGGCATGAACGCCATCCACCTCGAGAAGGTGCAGTGCCTCGCCTGCCATGACGCCTCTGGCGCTGCGGTAGGCCCGCACCCCGACGAAGCGATGGGCGGCGTCTGGACGACGCTGGAGAAGAGCGTCAGCCGCGGCGGTGAGTCAACCATCACGGCTATCGTGTCGCACAGCGTGCAGTGGCAAGTCACTTGCGACCGCTGCCACTACGCCGACAACGAATGGGGACTGGCTGTCCTGAACGCAGACGGCACGGCCCCGTAATAAAATAGCCTGGCTCGCGGTGCGCCCGCATCAACTCCGCGCACCGCGAGCCACTCCCTAACCAATGGGTCTGGTGAGAAAGCGAGAACACCCCTCTCAACCAGACTGTTCACATAGCGGGGACATGATGAAGCCCAGCAATACCAAACATACACAACCCTCTCCATTGAGCAGGGTGCGCGACACAGTCATCGCCGTGCTGCTGATCGCCGCCGCCGTGGCGATCGTCGCGGCCTACCAGATCGAAGCGGGCAACACCGAGCCGGTCAGCATCGTCAAGAATACGGGCGGCGCAGCCTCGCAGATGGTGGGCCAGGGCGGCACGACCGGGAGCACGGGCGAGGCATTGCCCGACGCGCCCCTCGACAGGTGGCTGGCCGGGCAGCACGCAGATACCTATGTGGTGGCCGCCGATGGCACCAACAGCACCTGCAACCAGTGCCACGACCCGCTTAACTACATCCCTTCGATGGATGATATGCCGGCCAGCTGCACGGTCTGCAAATTTGAGGTCAAGCCGCCGCCGCCCCTGATCGAGCCGGCCAACGCTCACTCGGTGGATTGCAAGGTCTGCCACCAGGTAGACCGCAACGGCATTGTCCAGGCCGATGTGCGCTGGCTTGAAGCGCCCGCCATCGAGCAGTATGCGAAGGTCTCTTCGAACAGCCAGCTCTGCCAGAACTGCCACAGCGGGGCCGAAACCGAGGGGCACGCCGATGTTGTGGTGAGCGGGGCGCACGCCGACGCTGGCCTGGAATGCACTGATTGCCACGACTCGCACGCCCTGACAGCGTCCTGCGGCGCCTCCGGCTGCCATGAGACGCTTAAGGAGACGCCTGGGCACGACACCGATCACGCGATTGTCCACTGCGTCGCCTGCCATGACTCCAGCGAGATGGCTGTGGGCGCCGACGAGGCGCGCGACGGGCTGTGGGTGACTTTCGCGGGTGGCGAAGGTCAGGAGCTATTCCCGTATCTCTCGCACGCGCTGACGAGCGAGGTGAGTTGCAATCGCAGTGGCTGCCACGTTGAGGTGCTCCCTGGGAAGTTCAAATAGCCGGGCGGCCTCAACCTCGTTTCTTTCAGAGTCGAGAGTAGTTGGAGAAGCGTCTCATGACTGTCAAATCTGCCCAAATCCTGTGGATCGTTGCGGTCGTCGCGATGGGCATGACGGCGGCGATGAATCTGTTCGGTGGGATCGGCACGGTCTGCGCGGCCTTTCTGACCGACAACTTCCCGCCGATGCTGGTCCTCAAAGATCACCAGTGGCTCTACCAGCGCATGATGCTGATCACCATCGCCATCGGGATCGCTGGCGTGTCGGCCACTTTTGGGTTGTTTCGCGGCGGCTCTCACGCTTATCGCAACGCTTTGCTGGTGCTGATCGTGGGCGCGGTGATGGGCGAGCTGCACGCGCGCTCGTCGCTGGTGCTGCGCGGCAAGATGGTCCCGGCCAATATCAAGTTCTACATCAACCTGTTCACACTGGTCTTGTTCCTGATCATGGGGCTGCCTTCTATCCGGGGCGGCATCTCGTTCTCGAAGCCGCGCGGCAAGAAAGAAGCCACCGCCGCCGGGGGCATGGCCGCCCTGCTCGTCGGCGTCATGATGCTGACCATGCCGCTGTGGGTGGGGTCTTCGCACACCTACGAAGGGACGGACTGGACGGGTGTGCTCCAGCCCGGCCTAAGCATCGTCGGGCTGGCGTTCGCGGCGGGCGGCCTGGGCGTCTTCCTGAAGGCGGCGGCCACCGTCATCCGTCAGCCGGAGTCAACTGTCCTCGCCAATGAGCTACGGCCCTAGCAGCCACCCCGCCTGTACATAGGTGCCGGATAGAGACTTCCGAAGTCTTCGGAGACTTCGGAAGTCTTTCTTTGTAGGCACCCCTTCCCCAGATTTGCCCTCTCGCCATGCAGAGCCAGAGCGCGTCATGCCCGCTTGAACCCCTCTCCCCCGGCCTCTTTCCCCGCACAGGGAAAGGGGCGAAACCCGTCCCCCTCGCCAGCAGGAGAAGCCACAGGGTGGGGTCAAGGCGCTGCCCATGCGCCCTGCACATTACGCGCCGGGCGTGTGGAGTTCATAACGCGCGCCAGCCGCCGCGACAGGGCGCTCACAGGCGTGAAACGCAGACAGACTTCCGAAGTCTGCGCGGACCTCGAAAGTCTGTCTGCCGTGCGCGGGATGTAGTCCGTCTAAGCGCCTAACATGATCAGCATCATCGAAGCGAGCATGTACAGCGATGCGAACTTGAACAGGCCGAAGTTCAGCTTGGGGGATGGGAACGCCAGGCTGATGAGCGTGAAGAACATCAGCGCCGCGCCCAGGCTGATATTCGCGTACACACACTTGACGTGCAGCTCGATCTGCCACACAGCCAGGGTCATGACGATCACTGCCAGGGCGGTAGACACGCTGATGATCAGGCGCGTGATCCGCTCGCCGTGTGTGTTGGCGAAGACCGGCACACCCGCCCGCTTGTAGTCCGCCGCGTACTTGATGCTAAAGGTCATGATGTGCGTGGGAATCCACAGCAACACGGCCAACGCCAGCAGCAGGCCCACCGTCTCCACCTGGCCCATGCCCAACGTGCGCCCGGCCAGCACGGGCATGCCGCCGGAGATGCCGCCCCACAGGATAGACCAGGGCGTGCGCCGTTTGAGCCAGACCGTGTAGATGACCACGTCGAAGAACGCGCCCGCGAACACAACCAGGCCATAGAGCGGATCGAGTGCCAGCGCGCCGCCTACCCCCACCGCGCACAGAGCCAGCCCAACCCACAGCGCTTCTGCTGCGCTGATCCTGCCGGACGGCAGCGGGCGGCGGGCCGTGCGCGCCATCTTGGCGTCAATGTCGCGGTCGTACGCCATGTTGAGCACTGTACTACCGCTGATTGCGCAGAACATGGTCAGCACCAGGCCTATCAGCGTCTGCCACCCTTTGATCGGGCAGCACACGCTCATAAAGCCGGCCACTGCCGTGACCAGCAGCAGCCCTGTTTGCAGGCTCTTGATAAGCTGCCAGTAGGCGTGCACGCGCGCGCCCAGGCTCAACGGCTGTTGCTGTGAGGGAAGGGATGTCGCCGTCACTTCTCTGCTCCGGTATTACTCAGTCGTTGCGATATCACGCGCGCAGCGGAAGCCCACGCTGGGGCCGAAGTACTTCGGGTGGGCGTTGTTGCGCGCCCAGACGCGCAGCCACTGCTCGTACTCCATCTTGCTGCCGCCGCGCATATAGCGGTAGTGCTGCTCTTCGTACACGTTTCCCGTCCACTGCCACACATTGCCGCCCATATCGTACAGGCCGTAGGGGCTGGGCGAGTCGAGCGTCTTGTAGCCGTCGTAGGTCTTGCCATTGTAGAAGCCGACCGGCGTAGTGCCCCCGCGGCTGTCCGTGATCTTCTGATACAGATCGTGGCTGCTGTAGAAATTGGCGTTGTTGCGCTCGATCGCGTCGCCCCAGGGGAAGGGACGATTGTCCGTGCCGCGCGCAGCTTTCTCCCACTCCACCTCGCTAGGCAGTCGCCCGCCGTAGTACTCGCAGTAGGCGCGCGCGCCGAACCACGTCACTTCCACCATCGGGTGATTCTCATAACCCGGCAGGGGCGTGAAGGTTGTGCCGTCGAAGCTCAGCCGCAGGCCTTTTTCGTTCAGGTCAATGTGCAGCCAGTCGCCTTCGTCAATCCGTTCTTCGTGCTTGGCCCCGCGAAACTCATCGCCAGGGTAATAGCCAACGATCTGCTGATCTTCGGCGACCAGCTTGACCGCCCCCGCCGCCAGCGCCTCGTTCAGGTAGCGCGCGTACTGGGCATTGGTCACGTCCGTCACCATGATCTCGTAGTCGTAGTCCACCAGGGTCGGGTGCTCGTGCTGACCTTCCAGGAACTCGCCCGCCGGGACGACCGCCCAGGACTCCGGGTCTACGCCGGTGTCAATGATCGGCGGCTCTGCCGTGGCCTTGCCACCACAGGCGGCCAGCAGCCCACTCGCCACTATCAGAACAAAGATCAAGCCTATGCGCTTCATTTCGACAACTCCTGCGCAGCCGCCAGCGATTCGGGAGCATCACCCTGCGCGATGCCCACGTGAGGATCGTGGCGCAGCTCCGTCCGCCACTGTCCATCGCGCTTGAACAAATCCACCAGACGCCAGACCATCAGCCCGGCCAGCATCACCAGCACGACGATCAGCCCGATGTCGGCCAGGGCCATCGTCCAGTTGACCACCGGCTGCTGGTCGGCCTCTGAGACAAACAGCCGCTTGACTTCGAAGATCGTCACCGAAGCAAAGGCGACATCCGAGCCGACAATCACCAGCCAGCCGAACCACTGGCGCACCTTGCCCTTCAGCCCCACCATATCCGCGTAGTAGAACAGGATGATCGTGGCGACGATGCCGGACAGGACGTGCCAGTGCCCGGTCAGGATCAGCCGCTCGTCGCGGGCCGGCCACACGCGGAAGATCTCGTCCAGCTTGACGGCGACGAAGATGCCGATGAAACTGACCGTGAAGTTCATGAAGACCATCTGCCACAACATGCCGAAGCGCAGCGGATCGTGCACCAGGGCTTTGAGGCTCGCTCCGAAACCCCTGCCCCCGCTCTTGGCCAGCCCTTCCTGGATCAGCTTGCGGAAGCCGAAGATGACCATGAACAGGGCCGCCAGCAGGACGGGCACCGAGCCGAAGTAGATGATCATGTGGGCGATGGGCGGTATGGGCACAACGGTCCACGCGCCGATGGTGATCACGATGGTGCCAATAATCATGATCGGCATACTGATCTTGTGCAGCGGGCCTTTGAAGTCAAAGCGCCGCCCCACAATGAGCGCCACAGCCACCGCGATCAGCGTCAACATGATGTGCAGATGGCCGATGATCGAATATTCCAGGTTGGTCTTGTGCGGCTCGCGGATCAGGTCTTCGGCCAGGAAAGTCTCGTGCCCGTTGCCCCAGTACGAGCCGGTGACCGCCCCGAACATCGCCGAGCCGAGGGTGGCGACGGCCATCGTGAAGAAGGCGGCACGCTCCAGATCGATCCGGCCCCAATGGGCGTAAGCAGTGTCTTTGATCTGGTAGTCGCGTCGCCAGGGCCACAACGCGGCAGCCAGCAGGATGCCCGCGAAGAACACCAGCGACAGGCCGAACAGCCACAGCCCATGAAAGATCCATTCGTGGCCGAGATAGGCGAACGCCAGGCCGCAGATCATGGACAAGATGTAGCCGGCGGTCACTGTGGCGTTGATGGTGGCCTGTTCGTGCGGCTTCATGGGCACGACCGCCGTGATGAGATACACGGCAATGGCCACAACAGCCATGGCTATCGCGTGGTAGAGCATGATGATGCGGCCTTCACGCTCCGCCGGGACCAGGTCCAGGTCCAGCAGGCGCACGACCACATCCTTGACTCCCCACTCCACCATCGGGCCGGACAACATGCCGAAGATCGCGGTCACGAGCGCGATCGCGGCGATGGCGACCAGCACCAGCCCCTTGGTGGAGCGGAACAGGAACGTGAAACGAGACCGAATGGCTTGCATCAATTCTCTTCTCCTAACCGGGGAAGCCCAACCATGGTGCGCGCCCACTGCGGATGACGAGCCTGGAAGTCCGGAGGCCTGGGCATGGGGGTTGTCCTTCCCGCCTCGGCACTCATCGCTCGCGCTCCATCCCCCGAACGCGCCTTGCAGAACACTTCGTCAGCCTGTTTTTGCCAAGCCACGAGAAACCCGCCTGCTCTCAGAGCGGGCCTTTTGTTCATCATATCACAAGCGCTTTGAGATGTATTTGATTTTCGTCAAGTAGAGCAGAAAAAGCGGCTGCCGCTCACCGCGCCTGCTGCCCCAGAGTCAGCAGTACCAACTCATTCGAGAAGGCTGGTCTGGCGGGCGTGGGCATGGCATGCCTTCGATTTGAGCGAACTCTGCCAGCCCTTTGGCATCGCACACCTTGATCGTGGAGCGCGACGTGCTGATGTATCCTTCGTTGCGGAAGAAGCTCAGCGCGCGGCTGACGGCTTCCGGGGCGGTGGAGATCTGCGCAGCCAGCATGTGAATCGAGTGTTCCTGGCGGGAGATAGGCCACTCGCCATGATCGGACAGGTCAAGGATCAGCTTGGCCGTGCGCCCGCGCACCGAACGAAAGCATACATCGGCGACCATCGCGATCAGCACGCGAGTGCGGGCCGCCAGCACAGGCAGAAACCCCAGCGCCACCTGCGGATAGCGGTCGGCCAGGCCCTGCAACGTCTGATAATCGGCGTTCCAGATGATGCAGTCCTGGGCCGCGATGACGGTGAACGGATTGGGGCCGCCGTCGAGGATGGACACCTCGTTGAACATGGTGATGGAATCCAGGGTATCAATGAGCACTTCCTGCCCGTTCGGCCCCAGCCGGAACAGGTGCACCCGCCCAGACAACAGCACAAACAGCCCCGCGCAGGGCGACTCCTCCATCACGATGACCGACCCAGCTTTCATCGTCTTGATAGAGCCAGAAGCCACGATCCCGGTTATGTCTGTCAGCGACAGACTACGGAAGTACTTCAAGCGGCTCATGCGTTTGGTGAGGGCTGCGATGTTTATCATGTCGGACTTAATCCTAGAGGCGGCAGCGATTTACCAGGCTGATACAGAAGATATGTTCTTTGTCGCGTGCTTTTCAGGGGCAATACGCTGACGCACTACCAAGCGCCCATCTCATCCCGATTATAGCCGAGAATCTATCCGGCGATATGCGCGGGTGTACCCCTTCTTGAGAGTAGAAGATCACCATCTCGGCGCTCCTGCGCCCAGTCACCCCCCTCGCTCACCCAGGCTAATCGTTACCCATATCCCGGATCGTGTCTGCCCCGCCGCCATCTGCGACTCTTCGCCCACAAGGGAAGCTGTTGGCGAAATGCTCCCGTAGGGGCGCATTGCAATACGCCCCTACGAGGGACGGCCAGAGAGGGGACGGAACCCCAGCAGCCCACCCCCTCTCCGCGCGTGGGAAGGGGCCGGGGATGAGGTAAATCCGCTCGCCTCCCGCGTCGGCTCGGTATAACCCTATAGCGCGTCCGGTTGGGACAACTCTACATCGCGTGACATGGAACAGCGCCGCTCTCACGGCGCGCGCTGCTCGTACTCGTAATAGCGCCCGCCCTGCCCGGAGCCGCGCCCATAGTAGTGCCACTGCGGAAAGTTGAAGTCGGTCGTCACCGAGCGGGGATGCAGCAGCACCGCCGCCAGGAACGTCTCCAGGTCCACCACGCCGTACAGGTTGACCTCGAAGCCCCAGCGCAGCATCAGGTCATAGAACTGCGGACGCTCCGCGCTCATGAAGTCGAGCGAGAAACGATTCATGCCCCAGCCGCGCAGCGTGGCGAGAATGGCTTGCGTGTGATCGGGCAGGCTGACCGCCAGCGCGCCCATGAAGTCCACCGGCGCTTGCAGGATGGCCCCTGGCCGCGCTTCGGCCAGTTGGCGCACGCCCGCCTCGCCCAGAAAGCGCAGATAGCCGTTGAGCCACAGGTGATCGTCGTCGAAGCCGTGCCGCTCGATCAGGGCCAGCGCCCGCCCAATGAGCGGCCCGCCGCCCTTCAGGTCGAGCTTGACCGCTTTGCCCCGCTCGCGCATCCGCGCCAGCAGGTCATCGAGCGTCAGCAGCGCGGCCACGTCCTCCGTCGGCGCATCGTCCAGCCGGTCGTGGTGCAGCACCAGTCGGTCGCTGCGCGGGTCGAGGTGAACGTCGCACTCGCCCCACACAATGTCCGACGCCAGAAATTGCCGCACGTTCGGCTCGTCGTTCAGCCCGTGCCAGACCAGCCCCACGTCCGGCGGCAGGTCGCGCTCGGCGATCAGGTCGGCCAGGCGGTAGGCGCCGCCGGACAGGGCGCGCGGTGGGAGCGCGCCCGCACGCGCTGCGCCGTCGAGCGCCGCGTGCAGAAGCAGCATCTCGCCCGCCTCATCCTGCGCCGCAACCGCCGCCAGCGCCTCCGGTGCGCTGTCCAGCACGGCGACGACGCGCCAGCCCGCCGCCTGGAACGCGCGCACGCCCGCTGCCCTGGCCGCTGACTCATCGCCCGCCCCGCCATCCGGTCGCAGCCGCAGCCGCGCGTCTTCGAATACGACGCGGCGCGCCACACCCAGCGCGTTGAGCGCGGCCAGCACCTCCGCGCGCGCTGACTCTGGCCGTGCCGAAACCAGCCCTACCGCGCAGTCCAATCCTGTCTCCAGCCAGCGCACCGTCTCCAATGCGCCAGAGTACGGGCGCAGCGCCGCGCCAAACGAGCGCCGCCGGTCAATCAGCGCGCCGTCCGCATCGAAGACGACCAGCAGCCGGTCGCCAGGATGCTGCTGGCGTGCGCGCTTGCAATGAGCCGCCAACGCGGCCATCCAGTTGGTCACAGGCGTGTATTGCCTCCTCGTTCAGCGAAAGCAGGGATCAGGGAAAAACATCATCGCAGAAGCGCGAGGACACAGGGAAAGAGCCGAGAAAACAGACTTCCGAAGTCTTCGGAGACTTCGGAAGTCTCCCCTCATTCCTTCTCTGCGACCTCTGCGCCTCTGCGATTCGCGCTCTTTCGCCCGTCAGCGCCAGAGCAGCGATTGCTCTGTCTGCGGGTCGAAGAACTGCGCCCGCTGCATATTCAGGCTCAGGGTGACCGTATCGCCTGCGCGGATATGCGCCGCCGGGTCGGCCAGCACGTTCAGGCGGTTGGCCGCGTCCAGGTGCACATCGAGCAGGTCGTCGCGGCCCAGCGGCTCCACCAGGAAGACGCTGCCCCGCACCTCTCCGGCGTCGGCGAGCGTGACATCCTCCGGGCGGACGCCTAGAATCACGCGCCCGCCGCGCCGCGCCGCCGGCTCGCCGCGCTCCGGCGGCACCTGTGCGCGCAGCCCCTGGTTGACCGCGTAGAACGCGCCGTTCTCCTGGCAAACCTCGACTTCCAGGAAGTTCATCGGCGGGTTGCCGACGAAGCCGGCGATGAAGAGCGTCTTGGGCCGGTCGTAGAGGTCGTCAGGGGCGTCGAACGCTTCCAGCCGGCCGCGGTTCATCACGGCGATGCGGTCGGCCATCGTCAGCGCTTCCACCTGGTCGTGCGTCACGTAGATGGCGGTGATGCCCAGCTCCTTCTGCAGGTGCTTGATCTCGCCGCGCATCGAAAGGCGCAGGCGCGCGTCCAGGTTGGAGAGTGGCTCGTCGAAGAGCAGCACGTCCGGCTGCTTGACCAGGGCGCGGCCCAGGGCTACGCGCTGCTGCTGCCCGCCCGAAAGCTGGCCGGGCCGCCGGTCGAGCAGATCGCCGATGCCCATCTTGTCGGCCACTTCCTGCACGCGCAGCATCTGCTCTTCCTTCGACACCTTCTTCAGCTTGAGCGGGTAACTCATGTTGCCGAAGACGGTCATGTGCGGGTAAAGGGCGTAGCTCTGGAAGACCATGCCGATGTTGCGGTCTTTGGGCGGCACCTGGTTGACGACGCGCTCGCCGAAGCGGATGATGCCCGCTGTCGGCTTATAGATGCCGGCGACCATCAGCAGCGTGGTCGTCTTGCCGCAGCCCGACGGCCCCAGGAAAGCGACGAATTCGCCGTCCTCTACCGCCAGGGTGATGTCGTCCACCCCAACGACGGTGCCGAATCGCTTGGTCAGGTTCTCAAGCATGATTCTCATCGCGTCATCCCCCTCACGAGCTGCCCTTCGTGCCGCCCGCGTAAATGTTGAGCAGGTATTCCTGGGCGAAAACAAAGATGATGAAGACCGGGAGCATCTGGTACAAGCCAATGGCGGCCAGCTCGTTCCAGTTCGTCGGAGCGGTTTCGCTGGTGCGCTGGCTGATGAACACGGCCAGCGTTGCCGTCTTGGTGCCGATGCTGTACGTCTGCGGGATCAGGTACGCCCCCCAGCCGGAAATGAAGGCGAAGATGCCCAGAGCCAGGATGCCGGGGCGAATCTGCGGCAGCAAAATCTGCCAGAAGGTGCGCCAGCGCGACGCCCCGTCAATCAGCGCCGAGCGTTCCATGTCCCAGGGGATGTTGTCGAAGAAGCCCTTCATCAGCCACACCCCCAGCGGCAGCTCGAAGGCGACCATCACCAGCGCGATCCCGCCGCGCGTGTTGAAGCCGAAGTAGTCGCCGACGATGGGCACCTTGCCCACGTTGCGCAGCACGAAGAAGATGGCGATCAGCAGCGTCACCGCCGGGAAGCCGTGCAGGATCAGCGTCAGCGAGAGAAAGGACCTGCGCCCAGGGAAGTTCATGCGCGACAGGGCATAGCCCGCCATAGACGACACCAGCAGCACCAGCACCATCATCAGGCTGGCGATGACGAGCGTATTCAGCGTGATCGTCCAGATGCTGGGGTTCGAGCTGGTGCCCGCGCGGGTGAGGAACTCCCAGTTGCCCAGGGTGAAGCCGCCGAATTCGCCCGCCGCGTTCACCGGCAGCAGTCCTTCCGTCCGGTACGAGAACGAAGCGACAACCAGCCACAGGTAGCCGATGAGCAGCGGCACCATGATGAGGATCATCAGCACGTAGGGTGTCAGCCCGCCCGGCCAGACGACCGCCGCCACCGCAATGAACAGCGCCAACAGCAGCCCGCCAACCAGGGGGGCCAGGCCGATTTCCACGACGGGCACGACTTCGACCGGCACCAGCTCCTCTTCGCCGTCGCGCGCGATGCGCAGCCCGATCTTGCTCTCGAAGGCGGACAGAGCGATCTTCTCCTTCAGCCCGGCCAGGTCCGTCGGCGCGCGGCCAATGGCGATGATCAGGTCGCCGACCTTCAGCCCAGCCTTGTCCGCCGTGCCGCCCGCGACGATCCCGGTGATCAGCACGCCGTCTGCCGTCTGCTCGAAGGACATCTCCAGCGACGGCTTTTCGGCGAACGGCCCCACCTGGAACACCCACTGGCCCATCGCGGTGATGGCGTAAACCACGGCTCCCGCCAGCAGCGCCACGCGCAGCGCCCGCCGCCGGTCGAAGGCGGCCAGCCCGCGCAGCCTGGCGCCGCACGCGCCATACGCAGCGAACGGCGCCAGCAGTGTCAGGGCGCTGGCGATGGCGCGGGTCAGCGTTTCCTCGACTTTCAGCCCGGAACCCAATACGCCCGGCGCGGAACGGATCAGCGGCTCCAGCACCTTGAACAGGATCACGCCCAACTGGAAGAACAGCAGCACGAGCAGCGCCGAGAACACCGCCTGGCCGACCAGCTCGCCCGTCGCGGCGCGCTGATATTCCAGCTCCTCGACGTTCAGCGATCTCATCTGTGAAGTGTGCGCGGAAGCAGCCATCACAGCACCTCAATCTTCGGCTCGGCGACCAGCTCGCCAAAGCGGAAAACGCGCATGTAGACCGTCGCCATGACCACGCCGATGATCACCAGCACGACGGCGAAGGCCGAGCCATAACCCCACTGCGCGTTGGCGAAATAGGTGTTCAGCGCGCGGTTGTACGCCGCCAGCGACCACACCTCGTTGTTCGAGGCGGCCCCACCCTGGTTGAAGAGCAGGATATATTCGAACGAGGTCAGCAGCGACAGCGTCTGGTAGGTGATCACAAACAGCAGCGGCCAGCGCAGCAGGGGCAGGATCACATGGCGCACGCGCTGCAACAGCGACGACCCATCCACCAGCGAGGCGTTGAGCAGGTCTTTGGGGATCGACTCGATGGCCGAGGTGAAGATGATCATGCCGAACGACGCGCCGATGAAGCCGTTGAGCATGACGATGAACACCCAGGGGTCTCCCTGGAAATAGTTGGCTTCCGGGCGGCCCAGCAGCTCGTTGAACTGGTTGAGGATGCCGAACGGCGACGAGGCGACGATGCGCTTCCACATCAGGATGTACACCGCCGGCGAAGTGATGCGCGGCAGAATCCACAGCGCGCGAAAGAAAAATCCGGCGCGGCGGTTGATGTGCGTCGTCAGCAGCGAGATGATCAGCCCCAGCCCCACGTTGAACAACAGCAGCGTGGACAGCACGTAGAAGAAGGTGTTGAAGAGAATCTTGGGCGCGTAGGCGTCGGCGAACATGCGCTCGAAGTTGTCGCCCCAGACGATGTAGCGTGGGTCTTGCGACGTGGCCATCTTCAGCACGTCGGTGGTGAAATTGGTGGTGGCCAGGTTGGTGATGCTCAGGAACAGAATGAGGATCATCGGGATGAAGAAAAAGAACAGGACGAGCACCCCCGCCGGCGCCAGGAACCCATAAGCGGTCAGCCGGGCGCGGGCCGCCTGGCTGCGGCTGCGCGCGCCGGCTGGCGCCATCTGTGTCGCGTAGGCCATGATCAACCTCCACTCCGCGCTGCCCGCCCCAGGCGAACACCGCTCACCGGCATAACCAACCAGCCGGAGGCCGCGCACGCGCAAACCCCCGGCTGGTGAACAGCGAACGGAAAACCATGCTGCGCGGACCGCTGCGGCTAGCGGATGATGATGTCCGGAATCTCGTTCTGCAGCCGGCTCACCACCACATCCAGCGCCGCCTCAGGCGACAACTCGCCGCTCTCCACGCTCTGGATGCCAGCCCAGTATGCTTCCGACCAGGCACCCCAGTTCGGATGGTTGGGGATGAAGGTCGTGTAGTCGAGCATCGAGTGGGCCAGGCTCAAGAAGCGGGCGTCCTTGTATTCCTCAGACTCAAGCTGCGCGTTGAGGATGCCCAGGTGCGCGCTGCCGATGGCGTGGCGGTTGTTGGCCTCCGGCGTGGTGATCGCCGCCAGCAGGGCCATGGCCACGTCCACGTTCTTGCTGCTGCTGCTGACCATGTAGGCCAGCGGGTGAGTCAGCGTGATCGGCTTGCCGGTCTTCATGGCCGGGATCAGCGCCACGCCGATGTTCTCCCACAGGTAGTCCTCGCCGCCCCGGTCGCCGACGTAGTTCAGCGCCCAGTCGAACCAGAACCAGGTGCCACCGCTGGCAAAGAGGACCTTCTCGCCGGGAGCTACCGCCGTGTGCCAGTCCACCCAGGCGATGCCAAGGTGCGAGCCGTTCATCACGCCGCGCTCGCGGGCATCGGCGAACTGGGTGTAGACATCGAGCGCCGCCTGCTTGTCGAAGACCATGTTGCCTTCGTCATCGAGCACGCTGCCGCCCATGCCGTAGTAGAAGTACAGCAGGTCCGGGCCGTTGACGGGGCGATGCCAGTAACCGTTCCCTGCTTCGACCACGCCCAGCTCAACCGCTTCCTGCGCGGTGTCGAGCATATCCTCGAAGGTGAACTCGCCGGCCATGATCCTGTCCGACAGGGACGCGATCTCTTCATCGCTCCAGCCGAGATCGCTCAGCAGGGGCTTGCTGAAGTAGAGCGGGCGGGCCTCGGCGTCCTGCGGGATGCCGTAGATCAGGCCATCCGGGGCTTTCATTGAGTCCCACAGGCTGGGCACCACATCGGCGAACTCAGGATAGTTCGGGATCAGGTCATCCAGCGGGATGACGAAGCCGGCGACCGACCAGGCCCCGATGTCCTCATGGCCCGACAGGATGATGTCCACCGCTTCGCCGGCCTCGGACGAAAGCTGGAACTCCTGCTTGTACGGACCCCAATCCAGGTTGTCCTGGATCAGCTCAAGCTGGATGTCAATGCCCAGCGCGGCCTCGACCTGGGCCTCGACTTCGGCGAAGTTGTTGCAGCGCCACTCTTCGGTCGCCCCGGCGCGGCAACGTGCGCGGATGGTCACGGTTTCCTGGGCCGCTGTTGCGGGCACCAGGGCCAGCAGCAAGGCGGCGATCAGCAAGACGGGGATTAAGCGACGAACACTCATCTGTCAACTCCTTTGGTAACTAAGACGGTCAGCGATACTCTGTCTTTCTATTGAGACACACGGCTTTGCGCCGTGCCGCTCACACGCCGGCAACAACGCCACGCGGATTACCCGCTGCCCGTGCGCAGGTAGACAGACACACCGGCTGAGAAGTGGGGTCTCCAGAGTGAAGGCACGGACAGCGAGCGACAAGGGAGATATCTCATTGTCTAAGGTATTTTCTTGGGCCAGGGCCAAACCAGCGTTGTTATTGCTCGCCAAAGGCTCGATCATCAACCTGCGGCACGAGCCACGCCGCGAGCGTCGTCCCCCATCGCGGTATGCTGAGCTTACTTGTCATTATAGTTGGCTTGCCCGTTTTCGCCAACAGGCAGGATAATCGCCGCGCATCGGCGCCGAGCGGGGGTGAGGTCAAGGGGGGGGCGCTGCTCTGCCGCACCCCCGGTTGGCAGGGGCTATGAGCCACATCATCGCCCCGGCTGCCGCCTCGCCTGATAGCTCCCCGCCCGGCAGAATGCGGGGAATACGCGGAGACCCGTCAGTCTGTAGTATCATAGGGGCGGGCAGGGATGCGTGCCTGTCCCCCATTGCGCAGGTGATTTGCGGGGCTTCCCCGCCCAAACAGTTTCAAGGAGATAGTTCATGAGCGGATATGCCTTGCCTCAACTGACCCACCCGCCCAAAGCCGGTCCGAACGAGGCGATTCTCGTCGCCAGCGGTGATCTGCGCCTGGCCGCCAATCAGACCTGCTGGCCCGCCCAGGAGGCGATGGAGCAGGCGATCATCACCGCTTTCGCCGAAGAGGGCATCACCGTCAGGCGCGGCCATCCTTACGACCCGGTGGAGAAGCACGGCTTCATCGCCAGCCAGCGCGTGGGCATGGATGTCTTCAGGCAGATCGATCCCGACGCCCGCCTGATCGTCGCCGAGGCGGTGTGGCAATACAGCCACCACGTGCTGGCCGGGCTGCGCGCTCATCGCGGCCCGATCCTCACTGTCGCCAACTGGAGCGGGCAGTGGCCGGGCCTGGTGGGGATGCTCAACCTCAACGGCTCGCTGACCAAGATGGGCGTCGCCTACAGCACGATCTGGAGCGAAGACTTCACCGACGAGTTCTTCCGGCGTGGCATCCGCCAGTGGATCCGCGAGGGCAGGATCGATCACGACACCAGCCATGTGCGTGCCCTCGACCCGGCCCGCCTGCCCGCCCCCGAACGTCAATTGGGCGAGGTGCTGGCGGCGCAGCTCCAGCGCGAGAAAGCCATCCTCGGCGTCTTCGACGAGGGCTGCATGGGCATGTACAACGCCATCATTGATGACGAGCTGCTCAACCCGGCGGGCGTCTACAAGGAGCGGCTCAGCCAGTCGGCGCTGGTGGCGGCGATGCGCCTGGTGAGCGACGCCGAAGCGCAGCAAGTGCGCGACTGGCTCGACGCGCGCGGCGTGACCTTCGTCACCGGCCCCAACGACGAAACCGACCTGACCGACCGCCAGATTCTCGAACAGTGCAAGATGTACATCGCCGCCGTGCGCATCGCCCACGATTTTGGCTGCGACGCCATCGGCATCCAGTACCAGCAGGGGCTGAAGGACATGGCCCCCGCCTCCGACCTGGTGGAGGGCCTGCTCAACAATGTCGAGCGTCCGCCGGTCTACCACGCGCAGACGGGCGCGGAGCTGTATCCCGGCCAGGCGCTGCCACACTTCAACGAGGTGGACGAGGGCGCGGCCCTCGACGCGCTGGTGACCAACCGTGTCTGGCGGGCGCTGGGCTTCGACCCGGCCACCACCCTGCACGACCTTCGGTGGGGTGAGCATTTCCGCGGCGACGGCGTGGACGATTACGTGTGGGTCTTTCTCATTTCCGGCGCGGCCCCGGCCTCGCACTTCATCGGCGGCTATGCGGGCGCGTCCAGCGAGCGGCAGCCGCCGATGTACTTCCGGCTGGGCGGCGGCACGCTCAAGGGGGTCAGCAGGCCGGGCGAGATCGTCTGGAGCCGTGTCTATGTGCGGGGCGGCGCGCTCCATGCGGACATCGGGCGCGCGCACGTGGTCAGGCTGCCGGATGCCGAAACCGAGCGCCGCTGGCGGCTCACCAGCCCGCAGTGGCCGATCATGCACGCCGTGCTGCACGGCGTCAGCCGCGACCAGATGATGGCCCGTCACCAGGCCAATCACATTCAGGTTGTCTACGCGCCATCGGCGCAGGAAGCGGACAAGGCGCTGGCAGCCAAAGCGGCCATGCTCCAGGCGATGGGCCTGCGCGTTCATCTGTGCGGGGATGTGCCGGTCGGCCAGGCGCTGACCGGCTGAGCCACCACAGAGATCGGGCGCGGGAGCGGTCGGGGGTGGGCTGCTCCCGCGCTGTGTCTCCGCCCGCGCGAGGGATGCGCTGCGCGCTCCTGCAACGGGGGGCGTTCGCCAGGCAAGGCCGCAGCAGATCGCTCAGCTCTTCCCAGCCGGTGCTAGCGGGAAACGGTGTTTGAGGAACAGATAGTCCAGCCGCAGACAGGCGACAAACTCGACAATGCTGACGATGCTCTGATTGAACACAAAGAGCCAGCTTGCCCCAAGCGCCCCCCAGGTGGGGATGACAATCGCCAGCGCAACAACAGCAGAGAGAGAACGCGCTAGATGGATGCGATTCACCAGCCAGACCCGCTCATTGGCCATAAGCAGGAAGCCTGCCCAGAAGAGCAGTCCGCTTACAATGTTGCCCAGCAGCATGATCCGAAAGTAGTCGGCTGCAACCAGGTATTGCGCACTGCCGCTGACGAGACGGACCAGCGGCTCAGCGAAAACAGCCAGGACCAAAGCAGAGGGCAGAGTCACCAGTGCGCTGACAGACACGAGCACGGCTATGGTCGAACGCAGGTGAGCTGGCCCCGCTTGCCGCGCCCGCACAATCTCCGGATAGGCGATGGTGGTGATGGGTAGCTTCAGCTTGTAATGTAGCTGGGTGGCGCTCAGAGCCACCTTGTACACCCCCGTCACGCTGGGGCCTCCGAACCAACCGAGGAGCAGCATATCCCAGTGCTCTGTCAGCAGTTTGAGCGTGCCCAGCACGTTCGTGCCCAGGATGAAGCTCAGGATTCGCCGGCGCTCCCCAGAGTCCAGGGGAGTGTGGCCGGTCACCCTGCCCAGTTGACGCCGTGTGAGATAGAACGCCAGGCCGTTGAAGATCAGCGCCTCGATCAGCCCGCCCAGCACGAGGGCCAGCATCACAGCATGGAGCGACCCGAAACTGAGGGCAGCCGCAATGCTGAGTGAGCGCCGGATGACGCTCCCCAGGCCGTCTTTCAGCCCCAGAAGATCAAACCGCCGGTAAACGCGGAACAGCCCGGTGGCAGTCGTTTCCGAAGTTGTGAAAAACAGCATCAGGCCATACAGCACAATCTCGTCTGCCAGAGCGGGATCATCCAGAAGAAAACGGGCGGCAGGTTTGGCCGTCAGGGTCAAGACGACGGTCGCCACCACCCCTGTCCCTACGTCAATCGCCAGGCACAGGCGCAATACGGCCAGCGCCCTGCCAAAATCGTGGGCCGCGAAATGCTCGTTGAAGAACTTGAGAATGGCTTCCCAGACCCGGAAATCAATCAGGGCGCTGACCATCGAACCATAACTGATGATCAGCGCAAGCTGGCCGAACTCAACCAGCGTGAGCGAGCGAGCGAGCGCGGCCAGGTCTATCACACCGGCTACCTGCGCGATTCCCATACCCCCATAGAGCCAGAAGGACTGCTTCAGGAATCGCTTGAACAGTTTTCTGCTGGGCAGGCTGCGCATCACAGAGTGCCGTCCCTTTTTGCCGGACCTTCGCCGCGCGTTCTCTCGTCACCCTGCTGCATATCACCCTGGCGACTCATGATCTGCATGACGGCCAGCAATGCCGCGCACAGCCACAGCAATTGCGTGTTGGGCCGGTCGCGAAACGTATCGAACATCATGTGGATCATGTGGCCAAATACAGCGGCTGCCAGGCCGAGGGCTAAAGGCGCCAGCAGCCGATCCCCCACCCTGAAGCAGCTCCACCCCCGCCGCAGTGTCGCCCCCAGGAATAGCAGGTAGGCCAGGATTCCCCCCGCTCCGGTCTCAGACCAAACAGCCAGGTACTTGTTGTGCACCCCATTGAGCCAGACGTAGCCCATGTCGGGCGTGATGTAAGATGACATGAAGATCGGGCTGTTGTTGACGCCAACCCCAAGAATCGGGTAGTCCCGGATCATCCGAAAGGCCAGCCGCATCAGCGGTATCCTGGATTCTGCGGCGCCCCGGTCGTCCGCCGTCAGGCGCTCGATGACCACATCGTGCAGCGCCAGGATCAGGATCAGGCCGACCAGCACCACCACTACCACCACTCTCGCCGACAGCCAGCCACGACGAAGGGCCAAAACGCTGAGCAGGCTCATGAACACAGCAGAGGCCAGCCACCCCCCACGCGACAGGGTGAAGACCAGGGCAATGGCCCCACTCCCAAAAGCGAATACAGCCAGCCAGTTGTAGACCTTGCTGATCCGGGCCATCAGCAAGCCAATGGCCGCGCCGAGAGAAAGGACTATGAACGCGCCGGCATTGTTGGGCGAGCCAACCGTGCCGGACACTCGCGCGTCATCAACCCGGCCCGTAATGCCAGCGATCTTGATCGTGCTCCCCGCAAAGCGCAGGGCGATGATGATCAGGCTTTCGAAGAACAGCGCAATCAGCAGAAGGACGACGATGTACAGCAGGTCTTCGCGAGTGCGGACGGTGCCCAGGATGTAAATGTAGATCAGCAGAAGCTGTACCACCAGCGCAAGCTCAAAGAGCGCCAGCGTCTTATCATGCGCGGCCAGCAGCGACAGGCCCACAAAGAAAACATACAGGCCCGCGGGAAGAGTCAGGGAAAACCATTTCGCAGCCGGCTCTTCTCTCTTGGCGGCCGAGCCGCTCAGCCACAGGCTGTAAAGTCCAACCAGAGCGAGGGACGTCAATGAGACGGTCAGCCCGCCCAGCGAACCCTGGTCAGCGGCATCCTGACGATAGTAGAGATTGATGTCCAGTTGCAGCGGGATGTCCAGGATGAGGATGGCCAGCAGCAGCTTCCGCACATTTCTCACGATCATGGCGACGAACAGCGCCAGCAGCCCGGCGGTGAAAAGCGTGGCCCACGTCCTGGAAAGGTAGGTGACGCCCACCGCATAGGTGCCCAGCAGAACGCCAAACCCGGCGGCGGCCAGCACACTCCACAGCGAGTCAAGCCGCCCGTGCGCGACGAGCGCCATGAAGCGCCTGCCCAGCGAGCCATCCGCTCGCTGGTACAGCCTCCCTGGCATCACGTCGTGCCGGTCCACACTGCTCGTGGCCATCGTCTCATATCCCAGGGCGAGCCTGGTGAGGTTAGCGGGGGCTGCCCGTCTCAAGAACCGGCAGCCATCTCAGATCGCCGCTCGGCATCAGCAGGTGCGCCGCGATCCACCCCTCAAAGCGCGCGTTCCGCACGCGAACCCAACTGGCGTCGTCGTTGCGCCCAACGGCGGCGAACACCATACGATTGGTGGCTGTACCCACCTGTTCCGACTCTGTTTCAGGAGCACTGCGCACGTTGACCCTATCCCTGGTGACAGTGACCAACAGGTGACCCACCAGCGCGAAGTCGAAAGGCGCGCGCGAGTCGACGACCAGGGGATCGAGCGCCTGATCGAGGCAGTCATCGGCAGCGCCGGGAACCGCATCGCCCACCCCCACGCAAAGCCGGTCAATGCGCTGCCCTCCTGCCACCTCGCGGAGCGGCACGCGCAGCTCGAGCGCGCTCCCGGTGGCTGCGTCTCCATCCGCGATCAGGGTTTCTGCGCTGCCGCTCTCCACGCGATACACGCCGGACTGCCCGGCCACAAGCAACACGTCAGCAACCCCCTCAGTGTCCGCGCTGAGAGTCAGCGCAACGCGCGCGCTGGCGACGGACGTTTCTGCGGTTTCCACCAAGATATACAGGTAATCGTCATCAGAAAACGCCTGTGCCCGCGTGATGTCAAGCGCAGGGTCCAGGGCGTCCCCCCGGTCATCGGCCACCGCATTGCCGGCGAATTGCTGCCAGTCCGCCTGCTGGCCATCAATGGCGATCCAGGTGAAGCCCTGCGGCAAAGCGGGCCACTGCTCGGCGGGCAGATCGAGCAGCCAGGCGGCCATACGCTGGATCAGAATCCAGTTGCCGGCGTAGAGCGGGGCGGACGCGACGCGCGCCAAGCCGAATCCATTCTTCAGCAGCTCAGAATCACCGAGCAGTACCACCTTCGAGCCAGTTGCGGCGCGCTCTGCCTGGGCTGCGATAGTGAGTCGGCCCAAAGCGTCCGCGCCTATATTCGGCTCCAGGCGATCTGCGGGGTTGCCTCCCTGCGTCCTGAAAATGGCCGGGGCCGTCTCGCCGAACGCTGACTCGCAGAACAGCAGCGGCGCGCCCATGCTCCCGATCCCATACCGCTCAATGGCCAAGTGACGCGCGCCCCACACCCACACAGGCACTCCATATTCTTTGAGTGGAGCGGTGATAGGATCGCTAACCACGTCGGGATGTGCCAACATGGCGGTCTTGTACAGGTCTGAAACGGTGTCCACCGAGAACCAGGGTTCAGCCAGGAACGTATCATAGACCGACACCCCATAGTCCCAGTCCAGCAAGGCGCTCAGGCCACTGGCAGAGAGCCGCGTCCTGACATTTCGGGTGCCGTCATAAGCGCCTTCGGGATCGAAGGCAAACAGGGCGTTATTGCCGCGCGCGAGATGCAGCCAGAGATAGAGCACCTGGGCCAGGCCAGGGCTGCGAAAGGGGCCGGCGAGCACCACCACTTTCGCCTGCTGGGGGATGGGAGTGCCCAGATCAATGTACTCGACCCTGGCCCCCAGGCCCCGGAAGACAGCGGCCAGCTCGCTGACGCCCGTTGGCCCGGTATCCGTCATCTCCGCCGACTCGACCAGCAGGCCCTGCACAAAGACCACCAGGGGGGGAGACTCCGGCTGAGCGTGGCTCAGGGAGGTCCCGCCGAACAGGCTCGCCGTGATGAGCAGGACTATCGCTAGAGAGAGCAACCTGGTCATTGGGATCATTCTTTCATCAAGCCAGCAGCGCCGCGCTCACTATCCAATTCCCACAAGGCCCTGCCACCGGACGCCACAGGCTGACGCAGCTCTCTCTCATGAGGGGGCTGTAGCAGCCGGGGGCGGCGTTATCGTCGGCACAGGCGTAGGAGTAGCTGTCGGCCCAGGAGTTGGGAAGGCAAGCTGTTCGGTCGAGGCCGTATCGGCCCCGACCAGCCACCCGACTGCATTCACCAGGAAATACGCATTGCCCGGATGCAGGAAGCCCGCTGTGTTGGCCGGTGCGGTTTGCAGCCCCTTGCCGTTCGTGACGAAGTCGCGGTCGCCGACAATGACTATGCGCGCCCCCGTTAACAGGTTCTCGGACGCGACCGCCAGCGCCAGGGGGCCGCGTGGCGTGTCAATCCCGATGTTGAACGCGGCGGTGCCTTCCAGCAGGTAGGCCGCGAAACTCGCTTCGCCATAATAATCGTCGCTCGTAAAAACCAGCGGCGTTGCGCGGAAGGACTGAATCGAAGCGTCATAGGCGATGGAGCGGGCCGTGAAGAAAGCCAGGGGATCGCGCAGGCCGGCGGTGATCGGATGGCTGAGATTGATGTCCGAGGCGAGGATGTCAGCATTCAAGCCAGATGTGCCCGCTTCAACCACCACCACGTCACCGCGCGCCCGGCTGCCAAAATCCTGCCAGGTCAGGTCAAAGAACTCGGCGGGAATAGAACGATTGATGTCAGTGACCGGATTACCACTTCCATCCACTGTGACCAGCAAGGGGTCGGCGAACATCAGCAGCGCGCCCCCATTGCCCAAGTAGTGCCACAACCGTGCCCACTCCGCCACCCCCACGTACCTGATCGGCCCGGCCATCACGACGAGATCCGCCTCTTCGGGGATACCTTCGCGCCAGTTCAATGTCAGGATTCTTGCGCCCAGGCTGCTGAGCAAGCCGGCGAAGCGCGACGCGCCTTCGTCTGAGCGATCATGAGGGTGGGCTTCGCGATCGTCCTGGGAGAAGTAAATGGAGTACCCATCGAGACGATTTACTTCCTGCTGGCAGCAGACATCCGCAGACGCCGGCAGCCCGAAACCTGCAACGCCCCCCAGCAGAAGCAGCACCAGAAGCCATGTTTGCAGGAACAGCCTCATTCGGTGCATGTCAATCTCCCTCTCAGCGCGATACCCAAATCGCTCTTGCGTAGCCGGTAACAATCCCCCTCACTATACAGCAGAATGCCCGGCCTGCGCGCGCAATGCAAACTATCTTGGCTCAGAAGCGCCCCACTGATCCCGCCCCGACCCTCACTCTGCTTCAGAGGCCGTTCGAGAAGTCGTGCGCCTGCCTTTGCCCCCCATCTCCGGCTCTTCCCCCACGAGGGGGGAAGGGAGAAGCGCGCCGGCCCTAAGCCCCTCCCTCCTTGTGGGGGAGGGGTTTTTGGGGGGGAAACAGCTTCTCAAATGGTCTCGCAGTATCATCGTCGCTGAGTGCCCGCCGGCCCTGGAAGCGGTCAACAACCTGTTTCACAAGCGGCCAGTGGGCCATCCGGCCTGCTGTGCGGTCATAGGCCCAGCGCAGCAAGGGGCTGTACAGATAGTCGTATGACTCCGGGTACAGCTCAATCTTCCCGCCAAAACCCAGCTTATAGGCGGTTGGAGTCTGGTGATATGGCGCTGGCAGGGGATGACCCTCCACAATCAGGCGTGCCACGTCCGGGTTAATGCCTTCCATGTCAAAGAAGCTGTACCCCGCGCCAGCCGCCCATTCGATGGTCGCCCAGTCCAGGACTCTGTTGGGCTGGCAATCACCGTGCGCGCCCGACCAGCCAATCGTCTTGCTGATCACCGTGTCGGCAAACGGCACAACCAGCACCGCCGATACATCCTCGCCCCTGACCCGCGCAATAAATAACCGGACATGGCCCTGTGCGCCCAGCACGCGCCACAGCGTCGTGAAATACTCCAGCGGATAGGGCGCAAAACCGTGCCGTCGGCTGGAAACAGCATGAAGCGCCCAGAACAGCGGGAGGTCCTCGCCGGTCCCCTGACGCACTGTCACGCCCCTGCGAATGCCGCGCCGGATGCCCTGGCGCGTCGTGGCCTGCATGGCGGACATGATGCGTTCCAGGCCGTCCCTCAGATCAAGCACCACGCTGGCCGTCGGCGCAACAGCCACCCGCCCAGGCCGGAACCCCAGGGCGAGCAGGTGGTCAACCAACGCTGCATCCTGCTTGGGTGGCTGCACCGCCAGCATAACTACGCGCTGGCGGCAACTGAAGCGACACAATTCAAGCGCGACCCGCTCCAGGTGTTCGCGTGCGCCGTCTCTGGCCAGCGGCCCGTTGGTGACATAGCCCACGTGCAGCAGAGGGGTCAGACGCCGGTATAGCACCTGCGCCCCCGCGATGATCTCGCCCCCCTCGCTCAAGATGATGCGCGCCGCCCGCCACCCCAGGGTGCGCTTGACCTGCGCCCACAGGCTGGTCTGAACGTGCTGACCGCCCGGCGCGCGCTCGACAAACGCATCCCATGCCGGGTCCCTGTCCCCCCTATGGCACTGCACCGTCTGTATTGGTGCGGTCATGATCTCTTCACCTCCAGGGGCGGGCCTTATCTCAGGCCGCGCTCGACCTCAGCGCCGGTTGGGCACTATGCGCAGCATCCTCCCCGGCATCTCCCTCCCCTTGCTTGCGGGGAAAGGGGCCGGGGGACAGGGGTTGAGAAGCGCATGGCACGCTCTAGCGCCCTCTGTGCCACACCGCATCGAGCAGGCGCTTGGCAAACGGCTTTGGGTCGCGCAGGCTCAAGATAGCGAACACATGCGGCTGGACACAGGGCCGTAGGTACTGGGACCACCGGTAACGCTCCTGGCGATAGCTCTTGATGCTGTAACCGATGTCGCGCAGCTCATCAATCCAGTACACGCCCGTCCGATACTCACTGGCCTGGGGTGCCGTGCCAGAGACCAGGTGCTGGTAATGGAGCCAGGGAAAGTTGATCCCGCACTTCACGGCCAGCAGCGTGGAGAGATTGTGCCGGCCGTTCACCTCCATGAGCTTATAGACCCCATCGCGCGGGTCTCTCTTGAACTCGGTGCAGGCATATCCATAAAAGCCCATCGCCCGCAGGATTTTGCGCCCAGGCTCCAGCACTTCTGGAATCACTTTGCTCAGCACCACGCGGGGAGAGCCGAATTTCGGCGGCGCGCTGCGGATTTTCTGCGCCGTGAACTCCACCAGCGGCTCACCGTCCCAGAAATAAGCGTTGTAGTTGACACCGCAGTCATCGCCCCCGGGGATGATCTCCTGGAGCATCACGTCCAGCCCGGCCCGCGCCGCCTCCTGATAAACCGCTATCATCTGCTGAGCCGTCTCTGCCTGCACCATCTTCTGCTTGAACACGGCATAGTAGAGATGGCTCTGGCACGGCTTCACCAGGCAGGGGAACTCGATCTGCCGGGCGAACTGCTCTGCTTCGGCCACAGACTGCGGGATTATGGTCCTGGGGGCCGGCACGCCGTTGGCATCTGCCAGGGCATAGGTATGCTTCTTGTCCACGAACAGCCCGGTGATCGCCCATTCCGTGAAGCCCGGCTTGTAGTGCGGCTTAAGGGCGTCTATATGCCGGGACACCGCCGATAGCGCCGCGTCCGAAGTGGGGAACATCGGGCATCCCTCGAACCGAGGGGCCAGGTCCAGCAGGGCGCTGATGAAGGCTTCCTGATCCTGCACGGGGTGCGGGACAAGGTGGCGCTCCCGGACGTACCTGGACGTGTAGCCCATGTCGCGCTTCTCATGATAGAAGACGACGCTCGGCACGCCCATCTGCCCAAGCGCGCGGATCACACCCAAACCCATCGTATGACTGGACACAACGATTGCCGGTTGCATGGTATCCTCTGGCGATTTCAGCCGCTTTCAGAGCAGGACTTTACGAAATCTGCCGCCTCCATCCACCGACTTCTGGAAGCACAGCACAGGCTCTGGCGCCCATCGCGGCGACAGGAAGCGGTACATGAACGTCATGGCGTAGCGGTACGCCAGCGCTTTGGGCCGGGAGCGGGCGAGACGCTGCTTGTAATGGGCGCTCTCGGCAGGCAGCGGCATGTACACGGCGCGCGGGGAGAAGCCAAACGAGCTGACGAACTCCAGCAGAGTCTTGTAGGTGAAGTAGCGGACATGGCCGTAGAACTCATAACGAGTGCGCTCGTTACGAGACAGCGGGTTATGGAAAGTCTCCCCCTTGAGCACCAGGCGCGGCAGATACAGGATGGACGCATAGTTGGGCGTCGAGATGTACAGGTAGCCGTCATCGCGCAGGATGCGCTGCACCTGGCGCAGAAAGTAATCGGGGTGCAGCAGATGCTCAATCGTCGCCAGGGAGATGGCGGCATCGAAGGCACCATCCTCGATCGGATACGGCGTCTGCTCATCGTCCAGGTCGAAGGAGACCGTCTGGAGTCCCATCTTCTGGAGAATCTTCAGGCAGGTGGGGGTGATGTCGTTGCAGATGATCTCCGCCGGATAGCCATCCTTGATCCGCTGACCCACCAGGCCCACCCCCGCAGACAGGTCAATGATGCGCCGGTGGGCGCGCTCCTCGAAGATGGCCGGGAAGACTCTGTGTCGCTCGTGAAAGCTGGGGTACTGCTCGACGCTCTCAATGCCCGCCAGGCGTCTCTCTTCGATCTCAACCGCGCTGGTTCTCATGCTGTCCACCTTTCCTCCGCCCAAATCCAGCGGCGTTTCAGCGCTCGCCGCCCCAAAGAGCGCGCCCCACGCCGATCAGAAAACAATGTCAGACCCCGATCTGGAGAACGAATGCGGACGTCCGTTCAGCGTCACTTCCTGCGCTGCGGGGGCGAAAAGCGTCACTTCTCCAGACAGGTCGCCAGACACTGAAACCGCGCTGCCGCCGAAGATCGCTTCAAAGACAGTGCCCGCGTCCAGGCCCTCGATCAGCGTCCGCTCGCCGGCAGTGGTGTCCATCAGGGACGTGCCGCCATAGATAAACAGCTTCTCCAGCGTATTGCCTGGCCCCCAGGTGACAACCGCAGTGCGCCCGTCGAAGCGGTAGGGGCCAATCTCAATGGGCGACTGGGGCTGGTCGAAAGCCAGCACTACGTCTATGACCCGCTGGCTGGCATCCTGGGGCAGCAGGCGCAGGACGGCTGCCTCAGGCGTTCTGTCCAGCAGCGTGAACGCCGGGCGGTCATCCCACCCCTCGCTGTCTGTAGGGTACAGAACACTGGCGAAAAGAACTGAATCTGAAGGCGACTCAGGGCGAACCTGGACGTAGGGGATGGCGTCGGCCCCGGTGGTCGCCACGAAAGGCTGCGGTGCCGCAAACCCAATGCCGAGCACCTGGCCGTCCTCTCCGTTGCCCCGTATCCACGCCTCTTCCACCGAAGCGCCGCCCGGCAGATGCGCGACCCAGTCCACCTGGTGCGGGGCATCGGCCTCAACGCGGTCGAACAGCACCAGGTAGTCGGGGCGGATGAACAGCACGTATCTGGTTACGTTCCGCAGCCCCTCGATTTCGCTGTAACGCTGCGTCGCATCGGCGGCCAGGAAATTGAAGTGTGTTGCGTCGGCGGTCGCTTCCAGGAACCCCGCCGAGTCAGCGAAATCTTCCGGGAAGCGCCAGCTACGGTCGGATGGCGGGCGATACTGCCCCTCGCCATCAATCAGCAGCGTGTTGTGATAAGGAGTATCGTGGCGGCCTACTTCGGAGTCCTCTGGGGCCAGCCAGCCATTCTGGTAGATGTAGAAGCTGTTGGTGTCATCGTGATCATGCCCAACATTGAGCTGGCAGTGTGTCTCCTTGCAGGGGGTCTCCCAGGGATCTTCTCCCTCGATAAACGTGCTGAAAGCGAACTGCCCGCCATGCGCGCCCGTTTTCAGCCCGAAGATCAGGTCGTCGGCGGCCCAGCCCGTGCGCCAGATGACAGCAGAGAGATCGGGGAATGTGCGAGAACCGGGCAGATCGGCGGGGGGCTGAGGCGCGATCGTGGGGTCGTAGGTCAGGTACTCAAAGACGTACCAGGGAGCGGTATAGACATTGCTGTCCCGGCCCAATGTGGTGATGAGCTGCCCGGCCAGCCATTCGGCGTGGCCGTCGCCATATTCCTGGGCGTTGAAGCGCAGCACGCTGTAGAGCGGGCGATTGTTGACCCAGCCCGCGTCCAGGTTGCCAAAGGACAGGAGAACCCCTGAGGCCTCAGGGAGATAATTGTACAGCCACCAGTAGGTGTAGTTGCGCAGGTATGTATGCGGCAGCAGGTCAATGCCCGCCAGGTCTCTCATGGCGATCCAGAACGGCAGCGACATGGTCAGCAGGTAACCCTGGTAGTTGAACCCTTCGTGCCAGCTTCCGTCCGCAATGCCCTCCAGAAACAACTGGCCTATTGCCAGCCGGTCCTGGGCCTGCCTGATCCATAATTGCGGATCCAGCGGGCCAGCCTGACAATCTTCGGCCCCGCGAACCACATCCGCCCGCACCCACCCCCCTTCGGCCAGGTGCCACCAGACGCGCTCATCCGCGCCCTCCACCTGCCCGATAGCCTCTGCAGCTTGTCCGGGCGCAAGCGTCCCCGTGACGTCAGATGTCGTGCTGCTCCAGGCCCGGATATTCACCGCCGTATCACCGGCGGGGAAGATGGTACATTTGGCCACCAGGAAACCATCGTTGACCAAAGCCAGCCCGGCCATGCCCAGCGCGCTGTTGTTCACCCAGTAGTGATTTTGCAGATACGACTTGTGCCACCAGTTGCGCCAGCCAAACTCGTTGCGCTGCGTGCTCGCCTCGTACATGCGCTGCGCCCATTTGGCCAGGCTTTCGCGGACGACGGCCTGCTCGTCGGGAGACAGGCGGTCATACAGCCAGTCGTAGGCCAGCGCGCTGCCATACAGCATGTGGGCCAGACTCAGGTCTCGCTGATTCCGCTCGCCCCATTGCTCCCAGCCGGCATAGGTGAGGAGATAGGTCTTGGCGAGATCGCAGTACGGGTCTTCCGCAGTAATCGCACAGACGAACGCCAGCGCGACCAGCCCGTTGCCGGAGTTGCGGTAGAACCGCAGACCTTCGTCCGGTGGGCTGGCGGCGGGGGGCTGGGTGCCAAGCTGCTTGTCTGCAAAGGCCCGAATCGGTGCCCAGATGCTCTCGTGGGTGGTGAGCGCCCGCGCTCGCAGGGCCGGGAGGTCCCCAGCGGTGAAGAACAGGCGAGGGTGCCCGCTGATCGCTCCAAACGGAGAGGAGGCAGACCCCGCAGCGTGGTCAGAGCCTCCTGCAACCCCCAGGCCCATCACGGCCAGCGCCACAACCAGGATCACCACCCGCTGAGCGGCCTTGCTGCCGACTCGCGCCTCAATCATCAAGTGCTCTCCTGTGTGCATCGTCTACCCGATCCCCCACCGCAACGGGCAGCCGGGTCTCCTGTGCGCTGAGCAGGGTGTTCAGCAAGGCGAAGTAGCTCTGCTGCTGCTGCTGCCGGCGCTGAGCCTCGACAAACGTCCGATCCATCTCCTGGACGAGCTGAGTGCGGCGGGCGGGGTGCTCGTACAGCGCGAGAATGTGCTGTGCGAACTCCTCGGCGCGGCCCGGCTCGAAGAGCAGCAGCGCCTTCGGGGAAAAGCCTTCCTCAAGCACGCGCAGCCGGGAGGCCACGACCGGCAGCCCCATGAAGGCGTATTCGAGCACCTTGGTGGGCACCGCCACGTCCATGTGCGGGTCCGAGATGGCCGTGTAGATGCCAATGTCCGCCTGGGCCAGGCGGCGCGGCACCGCGTCCAGGGGGATGGCCGGCACCAGCTCCAGATGGCTCAAAACCCCAAGCTGTCCGGCGCGCGCAGACAGCTCCTCGGAGTAGGTGGTCTGCTTGCCGATGATCTGGAGCCGTATCCCAGGAATCCGCTCGACGAGGAGCGGCAGCGCGCTGACCGCCACATCAAGGCCGTAGCGGGGCGCAATCGTCCCGGCGTAGATCAGCACAAAACGCCGATCGCGCAGGAGGCGCTCGTGCTCGTACCGCTGGCGGTCGAATATCTTCGTGTCCACCTCATTGCCAATCACGGTGATCGCGCTGGGGGGTAGCCCCCGGCTCACCAGGCGCTCCTTGAAAATGGGGTTGGCGGTAATGATGGCGTGGGCCAGCCGCGCCGACAGGCGTTCCTGCCAGCACATCGCGCGCACCAGCCTGGAAGTCGCCGGCTTTGAGTATTTGGACATGGTGAATTCCGGCGTTGGGTCATGGATGTCCAGCACCAGCTTCGCGCCCAGCAGCCGGGGAATCAGCGCCGCGAAGATCAGAAAGTCCGGCATGTTGTGCACGTGAATGATCGGGTAGCGCTGGCGTGTGTAAAGAGCCAGCAGCCGGATGGTGTAGAAAAGGAGGGCCAGTGCATATTCCACCACGTAGCTGCCCGGCCCGCTGTAGGCCCGGCTCACCGGGATCGTGAACACTCGCAAGCCTTCCAGGGGTGGGGCAGCAGCGTGCCGGGGGGCGCTGACGCACAGCACGTCCACCTTAGCGCCCGCTTTCACCAGGGCCTCGGCATAAGCTCGGACACGCCCATCGTAGTAGTAGTACTGGTGGACGATCATGCATACTTTGAGATCAGCCGGGTTCGTCATAAGGCCAGTTCCATAAGAGACCGTTTGAGGAGTCGTGCGCCTGCCTTTGCCCCCCATCCCCGGCCCTTCCCCCACGAGGGGGGAAGGGAGAAGAGCATCCCCGCTAAGTCCCTTCCTCCTTGCGGGGGAGGGGAGAAGAGCATCCCGCTAAGTCCCTTCCTCCTTGCGGGGGAAGGGAGAAAAGCATCCCCGCCAAGTCCCTTCCTCCTTGCGGGGGAGGGGAAATCCCGCGCTTTGCTCCCCTTCTCCCCCTGGAGGGAGAAGGGGTCGGGGGATGAGGGGGAGCTTACCACACACTCTCTGAGGCTTCGGCCCGCTAAGCGATTGCGAATTGCAGACTTCGGATCGCAGTTTTGACAAGTCGCAATTCGCACTCCGCCATTCAGCATGGCGCTTGCTCCCTCATCTAGCGCCCATTCAGCACACCCTCATAGACTCCGCGAATACGCTCGGCCACACTTGCCAGGTCCAGCCGCTTGCGTTGCAGCATTTCACGCCCGTTGCTGCGCCCGCCCTCGGCCAGCAGCGCGAGCACGCCCTCGGCCAGCGCCTCGGGTGTGCGCGGGCAGATACGACACCCCTCGACGCCGGCCAGCAGCTCCGCCACATCCCCCGTGTTGACCGTGACCACCGGGAGGTTGCAGGCCATCGCCTCCTTGACAACGTTCGGCGATCCTTCGATGTAGGAGGTGAGCAGCTCGACATCGCAGGCGTTCATCACCAGCGGCACTTTGTCCGGCGGCGTCGGGTAAAGCGTCACCAGCTCGATGTCTTCTCCTGCGCGCTGCGCGGCGATCGCAACGGCGGCCTGGGCCACCGGAAACGCCTTGCGCGGGTTCAGCGGGTGGCCTGGGAACAGCACGTAGCGCTTGTGCGGGTCAAAGCCGAGGGCCGCCCTGGCTTCTGCCGGGTCCATCGGCTGGAATAGCTGCAAGTCCACGCCGTTCGGGATCACGTGGGCCTGCACAGAAGCCACCACTCGCGCCATCTCCTCCGACTTGACGATCACCCCCTGCACCAGGCGGGCCAGCCGCTTATTGGCCCGCACGACCAGCCTGCTGAGCCAGGGGACGTGCCCTCCTGCCCGCGGTGTTCCCAGCAGATCCGATCCCATGAAGGACACCACGACAGGCCGCCGAAACTGGCTGCGGGCCAGCCAGCCACAGTGGCCAAAATGGGCGTGGATCAGATCGTAGGCGGGCGCTTTCGCCCGGAAACCCGGCGCGGCCAGCGCGTACTTGAGCTTGCGCGTCCCCACAACCTCGCACACACCGATCTCGATCCCCAGGGCGCGCAGAGAGTTGATCTGGTGCAGCAGCGGAGACATCGAGTTCGGCGCCGCCGAGGTGGGCAGCGGCAGCGTGACCATCAGCACGCGCATCAGCGTTCCCCCTCCCGGCGCTCGCCCTGCCCGGCGACCTCTGCCCGCGCGGGTGCCGCTGGCGGCGGGGCCATGATCGCGAGCAGGTGATACAGGATCATCGCCAGATAGCGCGGATAGGACCGATCGTCGCGCAGGAAGCCGTAATCCCCCCGTGAATGGGGGAAACTGCCAGCGGGCCGCTGCGCGCGCAGCACATAGGCCAGCGCCCGCTCTGCCAGCGGCGCATAGTCGCCCAGGCCCATCTGCCCCGCCCTGGCGAACATGGCAGCCAGGGCAGCGGTGTGGTAGATCACTGTGCGCCGGGAATGCGAGCAGTCGTAGTACGCGCGCCCGTCCTCGGCGAGGCCGCTGGCGACAAAGCCGACAATTGAGCGGATGATCGCCAGCGCCGCAGGGTCGGACGTGAAGTCATAATAGTGCATGATGTGCAACGCCTGGAACGCATTGTACTGGTAGCACTGGAAGTGGATGCGCTCCTCCTTCTCAAGGCCGCTGACCGCGTAGGGAATCTCGCCGCTGGGCATCTGGACGGCGCGCATAAAGGCCACCAGGCCCGGACACCGCGCCAGATAGGTCGCGTCGCCGGTCGTCTGGGCCAGGTCCGCCAGAAAGCGCAGCAGCAGGGCAGAATTATTCGGGACGCGCGCCCGGCGATCGTTCGCAAAGTAGTTGACCGCGATCTGATCGCCCTCTTCCAGGTAGCCGATCTGATCTTCCAGGTAGCTGTGCCACTTCAGCGCGGCATCCAGGTATTTCGTCTCCCCGCTGTGGCGGAAGCTCGCCAGCAGGCCAGTGGCCCCCCAGATGCCCTCGACAGTGGCCGTGCGCCCCTTCCAGGCGCGCACCGGGTAATCCCACCCCCCGTCCGGGCGCTGCTGCGCCATGATCGAGTCCGAGCACGCGCGGGCGATCTCGCCGTATCGTTCCTCGCCGGTCAACTCAAGCAAGGCCCAGTTGTCCAGCACCCAATAGGCCTGCGCCTGGATGAAGCACACATCGTCCGACCAGGGCAGCCAGCTCAGGGCGCTCTTGACGAAGCGGAATACGCGCGAGTTCAGGCGCAGCCCTGGATCAGGCCCAAGCAGCCTGTGATCCCGCCAATGCGCGGCAGCGAGGTGCTTGTGAAGGCGCAGGGGGACGGCAAGGCGAGTTTCCATGACCCTCTCTCTACTCTTCGCGCCCGATCTCATCAACCAGGGCCGGATAGGCGTCCGGGGCCAGGGGTCGCATGAGGAATCCGCGCCACATCCCCGCCATCATCAGTGCGCGGCGCACCAGCGTGTAAAGCGCCTGGTGAACGCTGCGCTTGCGGTACAGCATCAGCAAAACCACGGCGACCAGGGCAAGCGCCCACAACCCAAGCCACGCCCATTGCCCGGTCAGCAGGGACAGCAGCAGGCTCAAGACACCAACCGCCAGGCCCAGGGCAGGCAGACAGCCAAAGCCGCGCTCGGCAAGGTAGCTCCAGAAGACTCCGCTGCCCAGGTGATAGCGGAGAATCTGGCCAGGGCCGAAGTACAGCCGGCGCTTCCAGCGGGCGAACAGCGTGGAGATCGCCTCGTGTGGCTCGGTGTAGTGGCACACCGCCGGGCAGGCCAGCTCGACGATACGATAGCCGCGCCGGCGAATGCGCACGCAAAGCTCCGGCTCCTCGTCGGAGTAGAAATGCGGGTTGAAGGCCCCCACTTCGTCGAGCACCGCGCGCCGGTAAAGGGCCGCGCCGCCACCGTGCTTCACGTCCACCAGGGGGACAGGGGTCTCGGCCTGCTCCACCACAAACGCCTCGCTGCGCGCTGTGTGCAGAGGCCGGTCAATCACCAGCCCGGTCACCACGGCGACATCTGGCCGCTGCCCGCAGACTTCCACCGCTTTTTCCAGCCACCCCTGGCACAGCTCCATATCGCCATCGAGGAACAGGACCAGGTCGCCTGCTGTCCTGTTCAGCCCCACATAGCGACCGGCAGCCGCAGTGAGCCGTTGCCCCGCGCGGAGGCGATACACCCGGATCGGGTAACGGGCCGCCTGGCTAGCCGTGCCGTCGTCCGAGGCCGAGTCGACCAGCACGATCTCGCGCGAGGCGCAACTGGCAGTTTGTTCGAGGACGGACTCGACCAGCCGGGCCACGTTCCACGCCTGGTTCCGGGCGATCAGGACAACGGATAGGTCGGGCATTGCTACTCCTCTGCAGGCGCATCCGCCGCCTGGTGGGCTGCGTCTTGTGCGTCGGGCCGCTCAGCAGGGCCTGTCTTCTTACGCTGGACGCTTCGCGGCGACGCCTTCGTCTTCTGGCGATAATCGCGGTGAGCATCGCCGCCTGGGGTGCAGTTCAGCACGATGTCAATTGACGCGATGTCCAGGTTCGCCAACTGCTCAAGCAGGGCCAGCAGGGTATCGCGGCGCACATGGCCCAGGCGCAAGACCAGCAGCACGCTGTCCACCAGGGAAGCGAGGATGGCTCCGTCGGCCACCGCCAGGAATGCCGGGCTGTCAATCAGGATGACATCGAAATGTTCGAGCAGGGTGCGGCGCAGATCGGCCATCGCCGCCGATCCCAGGAGCGCGAAAAAGTCGGGCGTCCAGGGGCCGCTGGTGAGCACGTGCAGCCGCTTATACGCGCTGGGATGGATCGTCTCCCCCAGCCTGGCTTCTGTCTCCCCTGCCAGAATGGTGCTGAGGCCGCTCTCGTTGGGCAGGCCGAAGACCCGGTGCAGGGCTGGCCGGCGCGCATCCGCGTCAATCAGCAGCGTCTTGTAGCCCGAACGCGCTACAGCCACCCCGAGGTTGGCGGTGACGGTGGACTTGCCATCGCCCAGCGTGGCGCTGGTGACAAGAAGCACCTGTCGCGCAGACCGGCGATTGCGGATGGCCTCTGGCGGGAACAGGCTGACGCTCAGGCGGTGGACGGCCTCTTGCTGAATGGAAAAGTCGCTGAAGAAACCGGCACGCCGCTGCCTGGACAGCGCGGGAATCTCGCCCAGGATAGGGGAGCCGCTCAAGGATACAATCTGGCTCTTGGAGTAAATGCGCGTGTCGAGCGCTTCCAGCAGAAAAGCCAGGCCCAGCCCGCCAGACAGGCCCAGCAGGCCCGCCAGCCCGAGGATCAGCGGCTTCTGGGGTTGAGAAGGAGTCCGGGGCGTGCGCGCCGGCTCGACGACCGAGATGGACGGGGCCTGCAACTCGACCAGCGCGCGAATCCGCTCATATTGCGCCAGCAAGGTGGTGTAGCGCCCTTCTCGAAGCGTGAGCAGGTCGCGCAGAATCTGAATCTGCTCAGCATCTGGATAGTCCGCGCCGAGGGCTGCTTCGTAGTCCTGGCGCGTCTGCTCCAGATCGGCCTGGCTCTGGGCCAGCTCTACGCTGAGCGTGTCGCTGGTCGCTTTGCTCAGCTCTTCATAGCGCGCCCTGGCCTCGGCGATCAGAATGGCGCTCAGCGTATTGGCCGCATCACGGGCCAGCTCCGGATCGCTATCTTCGACGGCGATTTCAAGCAATTCGGTATTGGTGATCATCGAGACGGTTGCTTTGGGCGCTTCAGCGAGGTTGAGCTGCTGCGCAAGCTCGTCCAGCACGGGCTGGCTCGTCGCCAGGTTGGCGTAGGTGTTCATCAGCCGTTCGGCATAGCGCACGTCGTACTGAAGGTAATCCGCGGAACCGCTCGTGGAAGTGAGCATGCGCAGCGTCGCCGTCGCCCTGTACGTGGCGGGCAGCTGCGAGCTGATCGCCACCGCCACCACCAGGGCAGCGACCAGCGTGACGATGACCACCAGCTTGCGCCGTTTCAGAATTTGCAGATAGCCTGACAGTTCCACCGCGTGTCACCTTCCTGGTGCATCCGCGAAGCACACCGCCAACCCGATCCAGGCGAGCTATCCGACCGCGGAACCAGCGGTCAGCGCAGAACAGGTCTGGGGCTTATGCTCCTGGTCATTGAGCCGCCGCTTTGCCCCCTTCAGCAGCCAGGTTCTCCTTGAAATCGTAGATGCCATCCCGCACTGCCCAGCGCCCGTCCCCTGTGGGGCAGATCAGTTCGTCGCCTTCTTCATACAAATGAGCGCCGCACAGCGGGCATTTGAACAGCGGGCCGTCCGGGGCAGCGGGGGGCGTGCTCCCCGTGGCAAAGTTCAGCGTGAACACGCTCGGCGAGTAGAGTGCGATCTGCCCGGTGGGTTGCATCAGCCGATCCAGGGTCACCAGCACGCTGAGAGGGATTAGGCGTTTTAGCACACCAACACGAAAATAGGAGACGGCCAGCTTGCGCCGGGTCACAAAGCCGCATTCCCGCAGGCAGGCCGCCATGTAGTCGGGGTGGAAATTGAAGTAGAGCGCGTCAAAGGCGACCGGCTCGCGCTCGAAGGGATTCCAGTCCTGGCGTCTGACCAGGTAGCGCAAGGTGGACTTGAGATGGCGCTTGCTGGCGTATTCCAGCACGAACGGCGCGCCAGGGGCCAGCACAGCGCGAACCTGCCGTAATGCAGCGCACACGTCGGCCATGTGGTGAATCACGCGCTCCATCACGGCGGCGTCGCAGCTTCCGTCGGCCAGGGGCAGGCGGTAGATGTCCGCCGCCACATAGACATACCGGCCATCTCTCCCCAGGCGCGCCTGGGCATCGCGCAGCATCGTGCGCGAGTAGTCCAGCACGATGACCTGGTCATAGCCGTCCAGCTCGTGGGTCATCCGCCCGAAGCCAGCGCCCAGGTGAACCACTCTCCGCCCACGCGGTGGGAGCAGGCGGCGCAGCGCGAGGTGTTCCGTCCGATCCTCATAGCTGCGGGGTTTGCTCTCCCAGAAACGGTCGCGGTAATCCGACCCCTCGTAATCGCATACTGGTGGCGTATCCATCATGAGCGGCACTCCGGCAGCCGTTGGGCGGCGTATTCCTTTGGAAGCGCAGCAGCGCTGTCAGGCGAAAAACCGGTAGAGCGCGTCTCCGGCCTTTTCGGTGATGTCATCCGGCACTGTCTCGTCCGTGAACAGGTCGGTAAGCTGTGGCAGCAGCGTCCGTGCTTGCCGGGCATAGGGCGCAGCGCTGCTGTCTGGATCATACTCCAGGAAGTGGATCGTGCGTTCTTCGCTGGCGAACTTGCGCTTGTATTGCAGCAGCCCGGCCTGATCCCAGTCGCTCAGGCCGAAGTCAAAGCGCTGCAACCCCTGGGCTTTGGCCTGCTGAATGCCCGTCCAGACGAGCAGATCGTTGGGCCGATAGCTGAGATTGCCCAGGGTCGAGGCGTTGAACTTGTAGAAGAGCGTATCCCGCCAGCGCAGAAAGACGATGCCCGCCACCGCTTCGTCCCCCTGCAGGGCCAGCAGCACCATCCCCTTCTGAGGCTCCATGAAATGCTGCCAGATGCTCTCGAAAAAGCGGTAGGGCTGGGCGACCAACCGATACTTGTACTTGCGCACGCGCAGATGCATCTCAAAGAACGCGCGCATCATGGACGGGTCCTCGGCCACCACGATCCGCAACTGGTTCTGCTCCGCTTTCTTGATCGCGCGGCGCGCGGCCCCGTTCAGGCTCATCCACAGCGCGTCGAGATCGGGCCGCAGGTCAATGCCGTGCCACCTGGCCCGCTTGAACTCGTGCAGACGCCCGCTCGCCAGCGGCACCGGGTTGTGCAGGCAGCGCAAGATGACCGGCAGGCCTTCGGCGACGAGCGGATCGAGGAGCAGCTTCCACTGCTCTGCATTTTCCACCAGCGGGTCGAGATAATCGCAGAACGGCAGCGACACGATCCGCTCGCCGCGCAGATCGGAGATGCGGCAGAACGGCAGGCCCGCCTGCGGCGCTCCCTCTGCGTCCACCACCAGGTGCGCCTGGATGTCGAAGCCATAGGTATCGGTGAGCACCCGCATCCACTCCGCCGAGTGAAAGACGCTGCTGGGATATTGGTGCACCAGCGCCTGCCAGCGCGCGTCGGTGCGCGGGTCTACAGTGATGATGGACATCGCCAACCTCGTGTGGCAGCCTGCCGCCGCCCGGCGAATCGCCGCCCCCGAAAGACTGGTGAGCGGCTCCGTGCTTGCCTCTGCTTCCCCCCATCCCCGGCCCTTCCCCCACGAGGGGGGGAAGGGAGAAAAGCGGCAGGACCGCCCCCCTTCCCTCCGCGCAGCACGGGGGAAGGGGCCGGCGGGCGGGGGGCGTTTATGGGTAACGCATAGCCGTGCGTCAAGAGAGGCTTTCCGATCCGCAATCCGCAATCCGCAATTCCACGATCAGCCGACCGCGTGCAGCCGGATATGCTCCGCCAGAAACGTCTTGATTGCGTCGGCGACATAGACGATCTGCGCAGGCGTCAGCTCAGCGTACATCGGCAGCGACAGCAGTTCCCCGGCGCTGTGCTCGGTCACCGGGAAATCGCCCACGCCGTAGCCCAGGTCGTGGTGCGCGCCCTGCAGATGGATGGGCACCGGGTAGTGGATGCCCGTGCCGATGTTCTGCTCCTTCAGGTAGGCCTGCAGCTCGTCGCGGGCGACCGTGCGGATGACGAACAGGTGCCACACCGCCTCGGCATAGTTGGCCTCTACCGGCAGGCGGATGCCATTGCCGCCCAGCAGTTGCTGATACAGCCGGGCATGAGCGCGCCGCGCGGCGTTCCATTCGTCCAGGTGCCGCAGCTTGATGCGCAGAATGGCGGCTTGCAGCGTATCCAGCCGCCGGTTGTAGCCCAGCAGGTCGTGATAGTACTTCGCGCTCTGGCCATAGTTGCGCAGCTTGCTCACCGTGTCGGCGATGTCCGGGTCATTGGTCACAACGATGCCCCCGTCGCCGAACGCGCCCAGGTTCTTGGCCGGGTAGAAGCTGAAAGCAGCGGCGTGGCCCAGCGAGCCGACGCGCCGTCCCTTATAGCGCGAGCCGTGCGCCTGGCAGGCGTCTTCGACGACGATCAGGTTGTGCTGCTGCGCCAGGGCCAGGATCGGCTCCATGTCGGCGGGCTGACCGTAAAGATGCACCGGAATGATCGCCCGTGTGCGCGGCGTGATCGCCTCCTGAAGCTGGAAGATGTCGAGCGTGTAGGTGTAGGGGTCTACGTCCACCAGCACCGGGCGCGCGCCCGTATAGCTGATGGCGAAGGTCGTGGCGACGAAGGTATTGGCCGCCGTGATCACTTCGTCGCCGGGGCCGATGCCATAGGCGCGCAGGATCAGCTCCAACGCCGAAGTTCCCGAATCCACCCCCACCGCGTGCGCCACCTCGCAGTACGCGGCGAACTCCTGCTCGAACAGCCCCACCTCTTCGCCGAGGATGTAGCTGTTCGAGCGCATCACCCTGGCCAGCGCCTCGTCAATCTCCTGCGCGAGCGGCAGGCGCTGGGCGGTCAGATCAATGAACGGCACCCGTACTGGTTCGGCGCTCATAACTGCTCTCCATGACGGCTCGGGCCGGCTTGTCCTCGGCCTCTTCCCACTCAAGCTCGACCGGCGCGCCACGCTGCGCAATCGAGCGTCCTACCGCTTCCATCACCCGCACGACATTCAGACCTTCGTGGCCGTCGCTGAGCGGCGGGCACCCCTGGCTCACGCACTCCACAAAGTGCAGACACTGCGTCTTGAGCGGCTCGCCAAAGTCAATGTTCGGGCTGCTGATCTCGCCATCGCGGATGGAGAAGTGATACTCCTCGAAGGTGGTCGGCTCTGGGCCGACCGGCGACGCCGCGATGCCTTTGTCAAAGATGCGCACCCGCTCCAGGGGGTTGAGATCGTCGAAGACGATGCGCTTGTCGCTGCCAACCACCACCACTTCGCGCACTTTGAGGGGATCCGCCCAGCTCACATGCACATGGCCAAGCGTCTTGTTGGGATAGCCCAGCACGATGAAGCCCACGTCTTCGCGGCAGTTGTGCAGCACCTGCGTGCCCACTGCGCTGACCCATTCAGGGCGCGCGCCGAGCATATAGTTGAAGATGGATATATCGTGCGGAGCCAGGTCCCACAGGGCGTTCACATCGAAGCGGACGGGGCCAAGATTTGTCCGGCGCGCGTACAGGTAATACAACTCGCCCAGCGCCCCCTCGTCAATGTACGATTTAATCTTGCGGACAGCGCCGTTGTAGAGGAAGATGTGCCCCACCATCAGCGTGAGGCGGCGGGCCGCAGCCAGGTCCACCAGCCGCTGCGCGCGCTCGGTCGAGGTCGCCATCGGCTTCTCAATCAGCACGTGCTTGCCGGCCTCCAGGCAGTGACGCGCCACATCATAGTGCGCAGTGGCATTGGTGCAAACCACCACCGCGTCCACGCCGGGGAGGCGCAGCGCCTCCTCCAGGTCGGTCGTCAGCACAGGCTCCGGGAAGCGCCGCCGCAGCTCGTTCAGACGCTCGACGCGCTGGTCGCACAGAGCCACCACGCGCGTTTCGGGCATCTCGGTGAAGTTGCGAACGTAGTTCACCCCCCAATACCCGCACCCCACAATCAGAAGTCCCATTTGCTCAGCCATAACACACCTCGTTGACTCTACACAAAGCCCTAAGCACCCTCACCCGGCACCTCGCCCCGACAGCACCGCCAGCGGGGTCCGCAGCAGGATCGTGATATCGAGCCATGGCGATTGGTGGCGGACATACGCGATGTCCAGCTCCATCTGTTCGTCGAACGAATTCTCGCAGCGCCCGGAGACCTGCCACAGCCCGGTCAGCCCTGGCGTGGCGGCCAGGCGCTCCTTATGCCAGTCCTTGTAGTCTTTGAACTCGTAGTGCGGGATGGGACGCGGCCCGACGATGCTCATCTCGCCGCGCAGGACGTTGAACAACTGCGGCAGCTCGTCCAGGCTGGCGCGGCGCAGGACGCGGCCCACGCGCGTCACGCGCGGATCGTTCACCAGCTTGTAGACTGCCGCTCCGCTCACTTCTGTGGTGTCCGCCACGCCCGATGTATAGGCGTGGATGTACTGCTCGTGCAGCGTCGGATCAGCACCGCAGATCATCGAGCGGAACTTGATCATGCGGAAGCTGCCGATCTCCCAGACCGTCCGCCCGCCGACCGTGCGCCGGCGGCTGCCGACTCGCTCCTGCACGAAGAAGACTGAGCCGGGAGTATCCAGCCTGATCAGGACAGCGATGAGGACCAGCAGGGGGGAGAGGCTCAGCAAGAGGAAACAGGCCAGGGCAATGTCCACCGTCCGCTTGCACAGAAAATAAAGCCGCCGGTCTGCCTGGACGGCAGAGACCACTACCTGCGCTTGCATCATCTCTCAACCTCCCCACACTAACCTGATGCCCGGAGCCGATGTTGAGCACTCTGAGATCAGGGGGATGAGATACTGCAAACGATGCTGCGCGCCCGCTGCGCAGCACACCCTTCCCCTATGAGCTTTTCGATAAGTGGTGAAGCAAGCTGGCGCGTGTCAGACCGGATGACCCGCTGCGAAACACACCTTGCAGGCGGAGCGGTCAATCAACGACGCGCTGTGACATGGCACTGGGCTGCGATGTGGGCTGCGATGCGACGAACCGCGGGGAGGCGGCACAGCACCCGCTGGCGGGCCGTCATGATCCCTTTGGTACGTCGTGTGAGGCGCTCAGGCGCTGTCGGCTCCGTCCGGCATGGGCTTGGCTTGACGGACGAAAAAGCTCACGGTACCTGTCTGTGCGAAGACCCGGCAACTCTGGCTCTCAGGATTGCGCTTATCTTCACATTCATCATAACACGGTTTTGGTGTTTTGATAATAGTAGAAAGAGTATAGAGTTATCGGGATTCTTGAGGCATCATGAAATTAGTAAAAGACTGGCCGGGCGTTGGCCCGACCAGCCGGAGATCGCTCGCGTGGACATCCCTCAAAAGAACAGCCAGACTAGAATTAAGCTCGACTTTGCACATGCCAATCCTTGCTTATGGCCCTTCGGCTAGAGAAGGCCGTCAAAACCCATCAGACTTTTCTAACATCGAGGTCAGCTTATGACATTTGAAAAGTCACTGGGTCAGTTTCCGCTCACCGAAGAACGCCCGAAGATGCGATTCTTAAGATGTGCAAAGTCGAGTTAAGAGGCCATTCGAGAAGTCGCGCGCCCGCCTTTGCCCCCATCCCCGGCCCTTCCCCCACGAGGGGGGAAGGGAGAAGCGCGCCAGCTAAGCCCCTCCCTGTGGGGAAGGGAGTTGGGGTGGGAGGCTAAGGCCCCGGCGTAGGGGCCGGTTCCTGTTCGGTGGGATCGGGCGGAACGGGCGACGGCGGCTCCTCCGTCGCGGTCGGCACCGGGCTGGGCACTGCGGTCGGCTCCGGCAGCGGCGTCGCGCTGGGCGAAGGCGTCACCGTTGGCGCCGGGATCGGCGTTGGCGTCACCGTTGGCGGCGGCGTGCTGGTCGGGGCCGGAGCAGGGGGCGGCAGCGTCGCCGTCGGCGGCAGCGCCAGCGCCAGGTCTTCGACGCGCAGCTCGTCAATCCAGACTCCCAGTGTCGTCTCGCTGTTGGTCAGGGAGCCGGCCGTCTCCAGGCGGAAGCGCAGCCCGATGACCAGCCCTCGGTAGGGCGTCAGGTCAAGCGTGTGCTGCGTCCAGTCGCGCACCGCCCCCGTGCGCTCAGCCAGCGCGATCCAGGTCCCGCTGCCGGCGATGGTCAGATCAACGGCCAGCGTATCGCCGCTGCTGAGCATCTCGCGCGCCCAGAAGGTCAGGACGGGCTGCGCCGCCCAGCGCAGGTCGAGCCAGGTTTCGGCGGTCAGGGTGCTGCGCTGCCCGCGCTCCTGGCTATCGGCGAACCACGCCGCGCCCTGGTAGGCGGTCTGCGCGTCGTGCCGCCACGCGCCGTCCACCACCCAGCCTGCGCCTGTGTCGAACGTCTCAACCCAGGGCAGCAGCAGCGCAAGCGGAGTCGCCGTCGGCGTGAGGGCGGGCAGCGTCGCCAGCGGAGCCGTCGGGCTGATCTCTGGCGTGGGCGGCGCAATGTCGGTCGGCACGGCCTCGGTCGGCGTGCTCTCGGCTGGCGCGCTATCGGTCGGCACGGCTTCGGTCGGCGGGAGCGGCGTCGCCGCCGGCGGCGCGGCAACCTCCAGGACGGCGAAGGCGTCCACCGCCACCGTGCCGCTCACGGCGAAGAGGTGCGCCGTATGCAGGCCTTCGCCCAGGCCGCTCAGCGAGGTCATCAGCCCAAAGGCGCTGTCCGCCGTCGCCGTATCGCGCGTCTCCAGCAGCACGCCGTCCACCTCGATGCCCAGCACGCCCAGCGCGGGATGCCCGACGTAGATCACGTCCAGGCGCGGCCCGCTGAAGGTCAGGGTCAGCCCGTCGGCAGGGCTGCCGCTGCTGAAGACGTAGGCTCCGCCGCTGGCCGCAGTGCTCGCATAGGCCGTCCAACTGCCGGCCTGCTGAACGTGGCTGCTCTCCGCCTCCACCAGAACCAGCGCGGGGAGCGCCGTTGGCGGCGGGGCGAGCGTGACGGTAGGCGTGGCTGCGAGGGTTGGCGTGGGCGTGGGCAGCGGCGTCGGCGCGACGACCGACGTCGCGCTCGGCTCCACGTTGAGCGTGTCGCCCGTGATGCGGCCATTGGTCGGGTCAATCGTGGCCGGGAATACTGGTGCGCTCGCTGGCGCCAGAGGCGCACCGGTATCCACCTCGATCACCAGCTCCGGCGGGTTGATGCCCGCTTCTTTGCTGTTGTAGTAGACGCTGTTGGACGAGGCGCTCTCCAGCCCGAAGCTGTAGGTGCCGTTGCCAGCGATGGCCGCCGTCACGTCCAGCTCGACCCACGTGTTATCGGTCACCGCGCCCGCCGAGGCCAGGGCTGCTCCGCCCAGGGCCGGGGCATTGTTCCAGGTGATGCCCAGCTCGCTCCACTCGCCCCCCGCCGCGTAATCGTTCGACACGGCGTAGACGGTCCCCCCGTCGGGGCCGCCGTCATAGGCGAACAGGCGCAGCGTGGCCCGCGTCACCGTGCCCGACACCCCGCTCACCGTGAACTTGAGGTAGCTGCGGTAGGCTTCGCTGCTGGTCAGGCGCGTGCGCAGATAGTTGGAGGTGCCGTAATTGCTATCCGGGCGTGGCGAGTAAACCCGCGCATCGCCGCTCGGCGCGAAGCTCAACAGCGACGGCGGGATGGGCGTGTTGGTCGGCGTTGGCGTGTCCGTCGGCGTGAACGTCGGTGTGAACGTCGGCGTGTCTGTGGGTGTATCCGACGGCGTGGGCGTGTCCGACGGCGTCGGTGTCTCAGTTGGCGTCA
>Ga0226835_1000311_pt1 | contig 66909 bp, 54 predicted proteins | sample LAC_MetaG_1_FD_163627 | JGI IMG/M metagenome (GOLD analysis project Ga0226835, IMG submission 163627) | Anaerobic ammonium oxidizing microbial communities from anammox membrane bioreactor (MBR) in UC Berkley, California, United States -... | ecosystem: Engineered > Bioreactor > Anaerobic >...
TGTCATATCCTCACAAAACAACCGAACAACTTGCCGAGTTTTAGCCTCTGAAATATGTGAATGCTTTAAATACTTGTTTTCCATCTGTTATTTAGTGTAACAAAGATGGGTAAACTAGTCTTGAACCATTTATTTTAATTAGATGCTAGTTTATGTATTAGAAGATCAAGATTAACCTCTATACTGTCATAATTTCTTGCTCTTTGGCTTTTTGAGTAGCTTCTACTCCTAGTCTTGTGGCTGACATCGCATCATCAATCTGTTTCTGTAGATTCTTGGCCTCATCCTCGCCAATATTTTTGTCTTTCTTGGCCTGGTCTATAATCTTCATTGCATCATGTCTAATATTCCTGAGTGAAACCATACATTCTTCCGTCTTACTACCAACTATTTTTACATACTCTCGACGACGTTCTTCACTCAGCGGTGGAATAGGTATACGAACTACTCTCCCATCGTCAGATGGGTTCATATCTAACGTCGGAGTATTACGTATAGCCACAGTAATTGATTGTAGGTTGTTTGGGTCAAATGGAGTAATTTGCAAAAGCTGGGCTTCTGGTGCACTTATGCTTGCTACCTGAATCAATGGCATAGACGTACCATAGGCTTCAACCATAACACCATCCAGCATACTGGGGTGTGCTCTACCAGTACGAACCTTTTTCATCTCCTCCTTGAAATAATCTGCTGCCTGAGAAAACTTTTTCTTTGCTTGCTCAATAACTTGGTTAGAATCCATAATACTCCTTAAAATATACTTGATCCGCCTTTACGTTATATCCACATTTATAGCATGCTCGTTTATCTGACAATCTGACCTAACTATTCGTGTAATATAGTAAGCTATTTTTATATGCTTGTTGTCCACTGATTCTATCTGTCTAACTGACGTACTACTAATATTGTCTTTGTTATCTAATTTTACGGCTTGCATATATCCTAAGTATACTCGTGGATTTGGAATATAACCAGATGTTTAGCTTGGATTATAATAATCAAATACAAAAGCTATTTTATCACTATTATATACGATCGATATCGCTAACATGTATCAACTCGGTGGCAAAACCCCTAGACTTCAATCCACTTTCAAGTATTAAACTTATTGTTTTGCCAAAGAATTCTAATCGTTCGTTTAGCCGTGCTTTGAAATCCATACTAATCTCATCACTTTCGAGCTGTTCTAGCGTAGTAAATACTAAAGTTGTGAAAGCCCCAAGGGCATACGCAGTTTTAAGTTCTGCTGTTCGCGCACATTGTACTAGAAGCTCTGAATCTTCGCCCGAAAGTTTTAATGGTTCCTCTACTGATATTTCTCTAAGGAACAGCATTCCCATCCTACCGTATAATCGCTCACCTAAGTCATTTACGCGACGACTAAAGTCCTCATATGGTTCTAGATCGCGGTCGTTGGGTGTGTTTAATATGGAAGCAGTTAATAAATTAAAGGCATTAATTAGCTCATCATCGGTCTGTAAAGATAGTTCTCCATTCTCCCATTCCATCTCATTATAATTCCATGACAAGTGCCATTTGTCAATATTGCCGTACCGATCTATAACTACCCGCGATTTACTATTCTTTTATAGTGTTAGAACAGGCTACTTAAGATACTTCGCCTAGCACCATGCGGGAAAAACGACGAATTACAATATTTTCACCAAGTGTAGCAATATGTGTTTTGATATAATCACCAACCGTTTGTTCAGTATCCCTTACAAATGGCTGATCCAGTAAACACCTCCCTGCAAAGTGTTTTTTCAACATACCGTCTACAATTTTATCAAGCATATTATCAGGCTTACCCTCTTCTTTGGCTCTTTCGGTGAACTCCCTCTTTTTAATGTCAAAGGATTCTTTATCAATATCATTAAAAGACACAAATTCTGGGGCACTAGCCGCTATATGCATTGCAACGTCCTTAACCAGCGTAATAAATTCTTCAGTCTTTGCTACGAATTCACTTTCACAATTTACTTCTATCAGCACGCCAATTCGATTGTCGTGATTATATGTACCAATAATTCCAGCACGAGCCTCTCGTTCACTCCGTTTTTCCGCTTTGGTCAATCCCTTTTTGCGCATTGCTTCTAACGCCTTATCAAAATCTCCTCCTGATTCTACTAATGCCTGTTTGGCATCAGTTATCCCTACACCTGTTAGGCTACGTAATCTCTTTATTTCTTCGATTGCAATATTTGCCATAACTTACTCCAGCTATTGTTACTTATATTTGTATGCTTACTATTTGCACTACTTGTCCACATTCACCACTTGCTTTTGACGAGCCTTGCCTGCTTCTATGGCACCTGCGACATAGCCCATTATTAACTTTATTGCTTTAATAGCATCATCGTTAGATGGAATCGGTATATCTACTAGACTGGGGTCGGCATTCGTGTCCGCTAGACCTAGTATTGGAATTCCTAATTTCCGTGCTTCGCGAACTGAATTTATATCATGTGTAATATCAACTACAAAAAGTGCGCCTGGGCGAGCTACCATATTCTTTACACCACCATAGATATGATTCATCTCGTCAATCTCATCCTGAAAACGTTGTACTTCCAGCTTGCTATACTTAGCAGCTAATTGACCACTTTCCATTCTAGCTTCTAGGTCTTTCAAATACTTGATACGTCCGCCAATAGTGTTTCGGTTCGTCAACATCCCTCCGAGCCATCTCTCTACTACATAAGGCTGGCCAGTAGCTTCGGCGGTCTCTCTAACCACATCACGAGCTTGCCGCTTGGTACCAACCAGCAGTATCTGCTTGCCCTCGGTAGCGGTCTTCTCTAGAAATGCTAGTGCTCCTTCAAGCATCTCAACGGTCTTAGTCAAATCAATTATGTGACTACCACCTCGCTTACTGTGTATATAGGGAGCCATTTTGGGATGCCAACGGCTCGTTTTATGACCAAAGTGTACTCCTGCTTCCAATAGTTTCTTTATATCAACCTCGTGAGAAATCTTTTCGGAATCTGATGTTATTTCTTTTTGGGCTAAAGAACTACTGCCAGACACACTGTTTGGCTCCTTCGTACTTTTTGCTGAGGGCTTATTTTTTAATGTACCAGCTTCTTTTGTTTTGCTCTCTTTTTGCTTAGGTATACTTCCTTTTACATGCTCCATATCAGCTTTCGCCATATTTCCTAATCCTTTCATTCGTCACGGTAGAGTAGCCATATTGTATCTGGAGCCAGATTACAACTGGAAGGATTTTCTTACCGCTGTTTAATAATTATTGTACATACTATAGTAACAGTTTGCTTACTGTTTGACAATGTTTACACTAAGCGTTATGCTATTCTAGTTAAATTACCGGTCTTATGTAACGCAAGGATTATTGACAAATGAAAAAAGACATTCACCCCCAGAATTATCGACCAGTTGTTTTTCAGGATCTCAACAACAATCAAACCTTTTTGACGAGGTCTACAGCTCCATCTGATGAAACTATCAAGTTAAACGGCATAGACTATCCATTGATAAAAGTTCACATTAGTAGCGCCTCACATCCTTTCTATACTGGTCAGGAAAAACTAGTTGATATTGAGGGTCGAGTAGATAAATTCAAAGCCCGCCAAGAAGCTGCCAAAAAGCATGCTGAGGCTATGAGACAAAAAGCTACAAAAACTCACAACAAGAAAAGTAAACTTTCAATAAAACCAAGTAAGCTCGGTGCTAAGACTTAAAGAAGCCAAATACCTAGCTTTGCCACGCATACAGAGCACATCCGACTTATGCATATCATCACAAATAACTCAATAATTACCGAGTTACTAATTCATATTATTCATGAAAATATTACCCAATACTAGTAAAATAGAGTGAATGGAAGAAAAAGAACGTAATTCGCGAAGCGAGCTACAAAACCTACGTACTAGGTTGAATGATTCGTCAATCTTCAGTTCATCTGAGTATCCAGAGCTGGCAAAGCGAATTTCCGAGCTAGAAGAGATTGTCCGACTTTTTGATTTACAACACAACCTAAATAAACAAATTAAGGAAGCCGATGCGTTAACCAAAGACTCGGGTGAAATAGCGGAACTTGCGAAAGTTGAGTTAGCTGAGCTATCCAAAAAAGCTATGCATGTACATGATCAGCTCGCAGCCCTGCTTACTCCAAAAGACCCTAACGACGAGCGCGATGTAATTGTAGAAATACGAGCAGCAGCGGGCGGTGATGAGGCTAGTCTATTTGCCGGTGACTTATACCGAATGTACGTCCGCTGGTGCGAAACTCACGCTTTCAAAACGGAACTCATAAGCGATAGCCCGTCCGAGGCTGGCGGATTTAAGGAAGTTATTTTTGCTGTTCGCGGTATCGATGCGTACAAAAACCTCAAATTCGAGGCTGGTGTTCACCGTGTCCAGCGTGTGCCAATCACAGAATCACAAGGCAGAATACACACCAGCACAGTTACAGTCTCAGTTCTGCCAGAGGCCGAAGAAACCGATGTACAAATTAGTCAAAATGATCTACGAATCGATGTTTACCGATCATCTGGTCATGGTGGACAGTCAGTTAACACAACCGACTCTGCGGTACGAATAACCCACCTACCTACTGGCTTAGTTGTAACTTGTCAGGATGAAAAGTCCCAAATCAAAAATAAAGAAAAAGCCATAGGTGTTTTGCGAAGTCGCCTTCTGCAACAAAAAATTGAAGAAGAACAAAAGCAACTCAGTGATGCCCGCAGAAAATTAATTGGATCAGGCGATAGATCCGAAAAAATCCGAACTTACAATTTTCCTCAAGACCGTATCACCGACCACCGTATAGGCTACAGTCGTAGCAATATTCCAGGTGCCCTAAACGGCGAAATCGACGATCTCATCGAAAACCTCCACCAAGCCGAAAACGAACTATTAAATCAAGAATAGCTACTATTTACGTCTGCGAGCCAGTAGTTCGACTATCTACGAAAGTTCTCAACTCATCAAGAATAGCATTGTAAGTTTCGAAATCAGTGTCTTCATCTAGCATATTGATATTTAGTCTATCGGGACTGTTCTGCACAACTCTAGCGTCAACTGACTTACCGCTTTCTTCTGTCGGGTCAGAACGCTCAACTCGAGCGACCTCCCACTCCCCTGATTGCATTTCTAACACAAAGGGCTTTATGTTGCCATCTTCAATAATTGCGCCAAACTTACAATTTACGCCTAACTGGAGATTATTCACAGACAAATCTTCATCTATATGCCCAAACTTAAAGAGAACAAACTGTCCAATCGCTTCGGTATCTGCTTGGCTATTCACATCTCCATAAGTTTTTTTATACATATCTAACGCAATAAGAGAAGTAGCAAACTGTACTCCTGGATGCGTATCGGCACTTGTAACTTCATGTGGCTTAAAAAGCTTAGCAATAGCAATCTTTCTAACAGATGAGGCAGAGTTGCGTTCAGGTTTACTAAATCCTAAACTTCTGGTAACGTGAAGATGAGCGAGAAGCCGATTAATTAAATGGCTGTGATCAGATCCAATAATACCGACTTGAATTTCTTTAGTTTCATCTGGATGAGACAGTGCCTCGCTGAGCTCTGCTAGGTGTTGCGCACGCTCTTGTGCTGAAAAAGCTGCACCGGCAATGCGATCAATATTATGTTTATTGTATAATGGATCATCTGGTTTCATGTCTTGTATTTTTCCTTTAACCGTTATGCTTTATAATTCTATGTATATAGATTAACAAACATTAGCGTTTTTGTCAATATGTTGTTTTGTTAAAGTTTTGGTTATATACTGTTGTGTTAAAATAATTGTTGCATACAACAGATAGGAGAAACTTCGTTTGTGACTATTAGTACATGGCTTAGTTACGCCAAAGATAAGTTAGAAGCTACCGGGATTGGCACGGCACAACTAGACAGTCAATTGCTACTGGCTGATATGCTACAGCCGTAGCAATATTCCAGGTGCCCTAAACGGCGAAATCGACGATCTCATCGAAAACCTCCAGAAAGCCGAACACGAACTCCTCGCTCAGGCATAAAATACCTATTACAGCATATTTCTTATTTTTTAGAGGTCCGTCCTCTTAAACCCTATTAAACATTTCTATTCAAGAACTTCATACTTCAATTTGGAGGAATTGACGATGTTACAAAGAAACTTCAGTAGACCGAATACAAGCTTATCTGCAAAAGGTAAACTGATAGGGTTATTTTACTCTACTCATTAGATAAGTCACACTTTGTGCTAATATCATAATTATAAAATGCGTATAATAGAAAAAATATTTATTGGAAGTTACGTAGGTCTAGTCCATCGACGTCTGATATATGCAACCGGAATTCTGTTCTCGGCGTCAATAATAACTTATTCATACTCGTTCTCTCTTAACTGGTCATGGTGGCAATTAATACTGGCATCTATAGTCTCTTTCGACATCCCTGCAGGTGCAGTTGCTAATAACCTAGTAGCTGTGAAGCGTCATTGGGGAAGAATGCGTTCACACGGTAATAGATGGCAAAAGCTTCTTGCAAATAGAACCAATATGGCACTAATGCATATACCATATATATTAGCGATGGGGTATGCATTCTGGGATTCTTCAATGATGTTCACGGTTATTATGTGCAGTATATTGATTTCCTCGTCTCTAGTGGTCCAAAGCTCGTCGCCAGCTAGGGCTAGAGCGATAGCTGTTAGTACCGTTGCAGTAACAATGCTCGTAAATATCGCCTTTCATCCACCGACTGCCCTTTGGTGGTTTATGCCACTGCTAATTGTAAAAGTAATAAATGGATTTACTACTCCGCTACGCGCCTAGCCATTTTACTAACCGAATCAAAGTATATTTATATTAATAATGGAAGCACTGGGGTATGCTACAATTATTAGCGGTAAATTATCAAAATATAGGATGAAACTATGACAATCAGCACCTGGTTGAGCTATGCGAAGGATAAACTAGAAACAGCCGGAATTGGCACCGCACGGCTGGATAGTCAAATTCTACTGGCAGATATGTTGCAACATGACCGAGGCTGGATTATGGCGCATTTGGACACGACAATCACCGAAGAAACACGAACTGAACTGGATAAACAGTTATCGGAACGCACCAATCATGTTCCGTTGGCTTATATTCGTAAAAAAACCGAATTTTATGGACGCGAGTTTTACATTGATAAACGAGTACTTGAACCACGACCAGAATCAGAAACGATGATTGATATTCTGAAGAAGATTCCTGATGTTGAACACAATGCTGAAATTATTGACGTAGGTACAGGGTCAGGAGCATTAGCAATTACTGCCAAATTGGAAATACCAAACGTAAAAGTATGTGCTACAGATATCGACTCCGGATGTCTTGATGTAGCCAAGCAAAATGCAACTAAATATCAGGTTGATATTGATTTCCGACGGGGAGATTTACTAGAGCCAATTAGCGATATATCGGATATAGCAATCATTACTCTAGCCAATCTACCGTACGTTCCTGAAGAATTCCAAATCAATCCGGCTGCTATGCAAGAACCTCATACTGCAATTTTTGGAGGAATTGACGGGCTAGACCTTTATCGTAAACTATTTGCACAAGCAGCACGATTCATACATCGGCCACGATTTATTCTAACTGAAGCAATGCCCCCACAACATCGCGCATTAACACTCATAGGCGCACGACATGGATTTAGAATGATCAAAGCTGATGACTTTATACAAGTGTTTCAAGGTGGTCACACACAAGGACTTGCTTACGCCAATGCATCAGAATAATATCGACTTTATAGACAAAATCCGACTAATCTTGAGCAGATTCTAGTTTCACGTCCACGGTGTGTTCTTTATCTCCACGGATATAAGTAATACTTATCCTGTCACCGACTCGATGCTTATTAATAATTGATGAGAGACTCGTCTTCTCGTCTATTACATTGCCATCAATTTTCGTAATAATATCTCCTTCTTTCAGGTTGGCTTTGGCCGCCGAGCTACCAGGCACAATTGATTGCTGTCGGTTTCTACTGGGTACAATGTACGCTCCTTGTTTGGTACTCAAACCCAACTCTTTTGCGATATTATCATCTAATAAAATGTAACGGACACCAAGTAGCGGTCTCTCAAGCTTACCTGTCTGGATAACACTATCAATCATGCTTTTCACGTCATTTATCGGTATGGCAAAACCAATATTTTGAGCACCATTACCGGCTATTGCGGTATTTATACCAATTACTTCACCGTTCATATTTACAAGTGGTCCACCGGAATTACCCTGATTAATTGCAGCATCAGTCTGAAATAAGTTCTGTAAGGTTTCTGCTGACATCCCGGATTCACTCGCCGCTTCTACATTACGCCCATAACCAGAAATAATCCCTGTAGTAACAGTATTCTGAAACTGCCCGAGCGCATTACCGATTGCCAAAACTTTATCACCTACTGTCATTTTACTTGAATCACCTATCTTGACTGGTTTCAATTCTTTACCTTTTTTGTCCTTTACGCGAAGAAATGCAATATCTAAAGGATCTCCTGAATTCGTTTGGCCTACTTTTTCAACATTCTCTAGCTCTGTACCATCAGATAAGGTTATTGTAATATCATTACTACTTTCCACTACGTGCCTATTCGTCACTACCAGACCATCCTCGCTAATAATAAATCCCGTACCAGCACTTTGTATGCGCGATGGCTCAAAGTCAAAAAAGCCACCTCTATTTACGCTTGACGTAACATTTACCGATACAACACTTGGTCCAACCTCCCTCGCTAGGTTTGCATAAAGCTGTCCCTCACTTGTAATAATCTGTTGATTAACACCTTTATCTATCGTTAATTGATTACTTTTCTGTGATCCTACCCAACCTCCAACAAAGCCAGACGTCACACTTATGAAAATCAAAAGTACAACTCCCAGTGGTACCGAACGACGTTGTTGATTTGAAGTTATAAATTTCTTGTTATTTTCATTTTCGTTTCCATTTTCCAGCTTATAACTAGTAGTTGTTGAGTTATTCTCCATACACTGCTCCCCCTATAGAATAAATATCATTACTATTTACAGTTAATTGCTAATAATTATTATATCGCCTTATCTCCCCAATCTGAAAAAATTAATAAAATTGCTACTATCGCAACGACTATAAGGATAAATTGCTTGCGCCAAGCTGATGAAAGCCGATCAACATTATCCAAGTAATACATTGAAGCCAAACTATAGCCAATTACTGTAAGGAACAATGTTGGTTGAGCCAAAACATTATAGAAGAGCAGCCAATGGCCAAGCACCCAGACAAGCGCAGCAGCGAAATACGCCCATAGATGAGAATACAGCTGGGTATAAGGTTCATCGAAGCTAGTGAAGAAATGACGTGCGCTCAAATAACATATGAGCCAACTGGAAATAACAAGCACATAGAGTGGTAATTCACCAGAAATAAGAAATAAAGCCATCAGCGAAGTAAGCTGAGCAATTGCCGCTTGTAGAGAAATAAAAATCGTACTGGTTCCGGGTTTCAAAATTACTAACCAAGCCACATATACTAAAGCCCAAATAACTTGCCACTTGCTCGAAAATGTGGATATCATAAATATCACAGTTGAAACACCAACCATAATATCTATCGCATTAGCTCTAATATTAGCAGCCCAATAGCGTGGTCTTACGGCAAGCATTCGCCACTTACTCAAAAAAACAAGAGAAATTGCCAGAGGCCATAATTCCTCAATCTGCACCAAAATATATATCAAAGCTGGAAGTAGAGCATTTAGCCCTATATGGACCAGGTTAGCAAAACCATTTTTCGGTTTAATTCGCGAGGCGAGTTTGTTCATTCTGACCAAGTATTATAACAAAGTCCGCATTTCCAGAATCTATGTTGTAGCCTGACGGTACACGCTCTACCGCTGACGTACCAAATCTTTTTTCCAGATAGTGCTTAGTATATTTCTTTTCACCATTACGAAGGTCAACAACAATAGTTCTCTGCAAGCCTTTATTGGAAGTATCGGCAACTCTAGTAATATTATAACCATATGACTTCAGGTCATCTGACGTTCTACTGGCCAAACCATCTATCATAGTACCGTTGTATATTGCGACTGAAGCATTTTCGTGAGCTAAGTATCCATCTTTTAATCGGTTGCGTATAAATGATTTGATTGCATTGAAGTTATCAATACCAGCTTTTGGAATCTGTACAGATGAGCCTGCAATAAGTTTTCCTCTTATCAAATCATTCGGTGGCGTTACCAAGTCTACAGAGTCAATCTTATTCGAAGGTATCTCATTGATTATTTCATAGAGTCTTTTAATTTCATTCAAGCTCAGATTAGTCTTTATATGATTCCCGAAATCACTCATAAGCTGGTTTATTCTTATCGGATTACCATAGGTACCTGCGCTAAAGATCTTGTCTTTCAATGCTACTAGTAACAATCTTTGACGTTTTGATCGATCAAAATCTCCACCACTACTAGTTTCTCTTGACCGAGAAAATGCAAGAGCTCGGATACCATCAAAATGTGACCATCCTGATGTAACGTTTAAAGTATAAGAACGTCCCATAAGCCACATACTGGGTTCGTACACCTCTAGTTCTTGCGGTACATCAACGTCTACTCCGCCAACAGTGTCGATAGCTCTAGCGAAACCGTCGAAGTCAATGATGCCATGATAGTGTATCGGAATGCCAATATTTGTTTTGATAATATTTTCAATAGCTACCATTCCTGCACTATCTGCTTTATCTTCCCGGCTATTATCAGAAGCACTCATATTAGATAAAGCAAAATCCTTAGCATTAGCAAAAATAGCATTTATTTTCGTATGTCCACCGTTACTCGTACGTACATAAAGATCTCGTGGAATACTCAGTAATGCTGCCTCATCTTGAATCGGATTAATGCTTGCGATAACAATTGTATCTGTAAGATCTGGACCATCATGATTACCTCCACCACGGCCAAGAAGTAGAATGTTTATTCGTCCATCACCTTCTCCGCGTAGCATCGATGGATCTACGTTTTCCTGCATAGCTACAGCACCACCACCACCCTGAAAGATCTTATTCGCCAGCCACCAAAGTCGTGCACCAAAAATCCCTCCGATTATAAATATAGTTATCGCGCAGTGAGCAAAAACCCTGCGTTTGTTCCAATTTCGCTTCTTAAATGGATTAAAGATTAGGAATGATATGATTCTCCTGGATAATCGTTTTTTTTCTTGATGCTTTGTGGAACCAAAAGCACGCTTTTTATACTTATGTCTATGTCGCCTATGACTCTTGTGCTCATCATCAAATGATTTCTTATCAAATGATTTCTTATGCCATGAATCCGAGAACTCCCTCGCTGGTTGTCCGATAGATCTAGATGACAAGTCAACAGGGTTAAAGCCATCAGGTGCCTGGAAATTACCTATTCGCGATTTTTCCGGACTAGTAGCACGAACAGTCGTGTATTGTTGTCGGTTAATAGTCCGCGACTTAGATGCCCTAATAAAGCCGTCAGTAGTAGAAAGGTAGTTTGTTCTAGATCTATATTTTCGAAAATTATCCATAGGAACGAATAACAGTATATCGTCTATGGTAACGTCAAGTAAAATCAAATTAATATCCTCCTCTGTAAAAGAAATTAATAATCGTATATCTTGAAGATTTAGTGATATAGTAAATGCTTGGATTAAGTCATATGCAGCAAGTCATCAACACTCCTACACAAACTCCTGATGGTACAACCGGACCTCCTACGTCACAACAGGACTTCGGTAAAACACGGAAACACGAAAGCTGGAAGAGTGCTATATCAACTATTCTTATCTTGATAGCTGCTCCTATTGTTGCGCTATCACTCACAGCCTATGTCTTTCAGTCGTATGAAGTCGATGGGCCAAGCATGGAGAATACTTTGCAGAATCATGATCGACTTATAGTGTGGAAATGGCCCAGAACAGTATCTCGTATTAGTAACAAGCCATTTATTCCTGAACGTGGTGATATTGTTATCTTTGTTCTGCACGGAATCGAACAATTTGATCCAACACACAGCAAGCAACTTATAAAACGAGTAATAGCACTTCCTGGCGAACGTATAGTAATAAGAAATAATGTTATTAAGGTTTACAATAAAGAGCACCCGAAAGGCTTCAACCCTGACAAGAGTGGAACTTATACCATCGTACCTTCGTCCGAGCAAAATTATATTGATATGGTAATTCCAAAGGACAAAATTTTTGTTGCTGGTGATAACCGCCCCAACTCATTAGACTCACGTATATTCGGCCCTGTTAATGCGCAGGATATCATCGGAACGTTAGCATATCGTATATTCCCGATAAATAAGGTAAAGTCATTCTAGTTGTTAATTCGGTAATTAAGATAATTATTTATTCTTATTCACTTGCAATTTCATTTATATTGTATTCAACCGTCTAAGCAATTTGTCCAGTTCTTCATCATTTTTATAGTGGATTTCCAATCTACCTCCTTTTGCTTCACGTTTGAGAGTAATTTTTGTGTTCAATATTTTACCTAGATTTTTAGTCGCCGATGTTTCGACTGATGTAGCATTGATTGCCTTGTTGATAGTGCTTCCTCTCTTTTTACTACCAACATATTGTTCCGCTTGTCTTACTGTCCAAGCTCGTTTGATAATTAGCTCCAACAACTCTGATTGATTTTGTTCATTACCTTTCAATGCCAATATTGCTCTTGCGTGACCTTCTGTAATTTTCCCCTCCGCCAACGCTGTCTTTGCCGGACTCGGAAGATTTAGTAAGCGGGATATGTTATGTATCGTCGACTGCGCCTTTCCCAGCCGTTCGGCAATTGTTTGATAACTCATATTAAACTGCTGATGCAGCTTCTCTATCGATAGTGCTTGCTCTAACGGTGTAAGATCTACGCGCTGAACATTCTCTATTAAGGCAACTTCCAATTGCTCCAAGGCTTCTCTTGCACGTATGATTGCTGGTACTTTGGTATTACCTGCAATTTGCGACGCGCGCCATCGACGCTCACCTGCCACAATAATATAGTTATTACTGCTTGGCGCTGGTGATACAATCAATGGCTGCAGTATGCCATATTTTTTTATAGACGACGCTAACTCTTGCAAACTCTCCGGATCCAAATACTTTCGTGGTTGATCTGGGTTCGGAATAACCTCTGATACATTTAGCATTTGTATACGCTCACCCTCTTCGGCTAGTATCGCACTATCAAAGTCAACGGGAATCAAAGTCTCTAGACCTCTACCTAAACTTTTTTTCATTTAGTCATAATCTCCTTCGCTAATTGCTTATACGCCCTAGCGCCCTTAGACCACTTATCATGCGCTGATATCGGCTTTCCAAAACTCGGCGCTTCCGCAAGCCTCACATTTCTTGGGATTATTGTTTTGAATAATTTACTGCCGAAATGTTTTTTCAGCTCCTCATAAACCTGTTCTGACAAACTTGTCCTGGTATCGAACATCGTAAGCACCACCCCCATAAGCTCCAAATTCTTGTTCAGCCCCTTTCGAACGTTCTGAGTTACGCTCAACAGTTGTCCTAAACCTTCTAGAGCATAATATTCCGCTTGTACCGGAATAATAAGTTTATCCGCTGCTGATAACGCATTAATTGTTAATAGACCCAAAGCAGGAGGACAATCAATTAATATAAAATCAAAATCAAAAGAACCTATAGCGTTTTTTAAAAATAACTCTCTATTCGGTTTATCCACAAGCTCCACTTCTGCATTTGCTAGTTCAATATTCGTAGGAATAATACTCAATCGAGGATACTGCGTTTCTAGTATAGCTGATTCCAGGCTATCCCCCTTAAATAGTATATCGTAACTTGTTTCCTCTAGAGCATCCTTGTCGAACCCTAAACCACTTGTTGCGTTACCCTGTGGATCAAAGTCAACCAGTAGCACATTCTTACCAGATCTTGATAAGTACGATGCAAGGTTTATAGCCGTAGTAGTTTTTCCAACTCCACCCTTTTGATTCAAAATTGCTATCGTTAATGACATATTTTTATCTTACCTTGAACCTACTTACTTTAAGATTACCACTTCGCAACACCTAATACAATAATTTTAAGCACTACTGAATACCCTAGGAGGAGTAAAATTTTATGTCGCGATGTATATGTTCTTGTAGCTATCTCGTTATTATTTAGTGTCGTACAATATTTCGTTCGTGTAGTTGTTTTATAATCATATCTTCTGGCCTTTTTCTACAAAAACTAAACCGCACTCTATGCTGGGAAGTTAGATAGTTATTATATACCCAACCCCCAGCATATTTGGCGGTCAATATGTGTAATTTATGATATTTTATTTATTTTATCTTTTTATAATACGATGACGCGTACGTTTATATTTTACATATTTTGTGGGATTTATTTTGACTATTTTATAAGTGCTTCGAGCTGTCGCCCTAGGCTTTTTCTGGGTCTTTAGGTGCCTTTTCTCGCCTACCAGAAAACTGACCCACTTTTAATTATGGGCTTCTAGCTTCGTATATTCAATACAAAAATGAATAATATCTTATTACAATATAATCACATTTAATAAGATTATTTTCAATACTATTTCAAATATTTAGTTGTAATTTTATCTACTTAGTATTGCTCATATTAGCTTATAGCACGCAAAATTATTAGAAGAATTAGTGCACATATATCATATAACTTATTGTATTATCTACTACTATTGGATTAATGCTTGATTTTGTTGCTACTGTTTTCCACAGATGGTACATTACAATATCGAATATCTTTAGCGCTTCGCTTTTTAGAGCAAACAAAAATGTTGCCTACACGTGCTTTTCATTAATTAGTTTTATTAGCTTTTACTCAATTACGAAATAATTGTATTTATACAATTGAGAGGTAATTAGTTGGGAGCTAGTATCTATAGTAAAGCCTGTTGTCGTCGAGCTTCCACTGAAGTACTGTATCGAAGCTGCATTTGCGCCAGCTGGTGTAAGAATAACTATTGGTGCTGCCGCAAAACTATTGGCAAAATTAACTGACGCAAGCTCACCACCCATTGGGCACGAGCTTCCAGCAGTTATTGACACAGTACCGGCTGTATCGTTTCCAGCAATTGATACAGTTGGTGATGAACACGAAGCAGCGCCTGCCGAGATTGTTGTGTTTCCGCTCGTATTTCCTGTCTTCATGTGCCCGTTAATCGTAATAGTACCATTTATTGTGGCACTGGCAACTGTTAACGCACCGCTGGCACTAATACTTGCAAGCACAGCTCCTGTGTTACTCTGAGCCTGGAACAGATCAGCAACCTGCCCATTTACACCCTGTACAACTATTGCTTTATTGTTTACGTCACCGGTTGATACAGCAAGCTGAGCGTTGTTATCTGCAGTAGTTAGTGTGTTCAAGTTCAAGCGATTAGCTGGATTAGTGTTATTTATACCGACATTCCCACTTCCTAGAAAAGTTGCAATATCTGTTGTGCCTGACCTTATACCAATATTTGAGTTCATAGTTTTTAGATAGGCAGTACTATTACCGCCATCCCAGCCCAACCCAAGTACATCATTTTCACTAACGTTAAACACTGCAAGAGGTGGTTGATTATTAGTTGATGTTCTACCATCAAAAACAGATATAACTCGAGTAGAAGACGAAGAAGTGTCGTCTATGCCCAGCGCCATTATCTGCCCATAGCTCCCCGCATTAAATAACGGGACATTAACTTTAGTATCCACAAGCGTACCAGCCGGTGTCAAAAACTGATCCATATTATTAGAAGAAAGCCGTATTGCACCCCCGACCTCTAGTGCCACAGCTGGATTGCTAAATGGAATATTTATTCCAACGCGACTGTTAATAGTGTCTACTTGCAATAACGTGTTACCACTGGTGTTTTTTACACTAAGGGCACTATTACTATTTATAGAGTTCTGTAATATGATAGCACCTCCGTCTTCTATGCTCATAACATCAGTTAAATCGTCTGAAAAAACTGCGATTGGTCCTATTGAAGCGGAGTTACTCACCCATAATGCTGGACTATTGCTTCCCTGTTGAACGACATGCAGTTTCGCCGCTGGACCAGTAGTGCCAATACCTACTGCGCCATAACTCCCTAGCAGCGTTCCAACCGTTAAAACAGGTGTAGCCGAGTTTCCAAGAACCTGAAATGCTCCATTCATACTCGCACCCGCCTGAAGCGTAATTTGTCCGTTAGCCGCATATGTAGCCGATATCTGATTATTAGCAATAATACGCATATCATGATTATCTTTGGTGCCTAATGTAGCTGTAGCTCCAAAGCTATTACCACCCTGAATAAAAGCTATTCCGCCACTTGTACAGTTCGCTAAGTTCTGCAAGCAGATAGTATCTGAGTTAGATGAGCTCGCTGGAAGAGTAAAATCGGTATTCTGGCTCAAAGAAGCAAGCTTTACTGTCCCTCTAAAGCCCCCTGATATCAAATATAACTGTCCCTGATAATCGAAGCCAGACAATATCGCAGAGTTGCTGTCCTGAAGCTGAACCAGATCAGCTGTCTGGAGAGTGTTAGCCCTCGCAACTAACGTGGGATTTGTATTGCTTCCATCTTGGACATAGGTTTGAAATAACCCGGAGATATTGCTGAGTGATGAGCCATAAACTCCAGGCAAGTTCCACCCCAAACCACTCACGCCGCCGCCACCACCAAAAGCAAGAGCATTGATTGCATAGTAGGAATTCGCACCTGTAACTGCAGTAAGTGCAGAATTCTGTGTGCCTGAAACGGCAAGAGCAACATTACTTTGACTAGAAATACTTATTTGCTCAGTCAATGTATCGACACGAAGCAAGTCTGAGTCTTGCGCAGTCTTAACAAGCAACGTATCAGCTGAGTTCTCACTAGCCTGAAGCAACATCGGTGACTGAAATAACGCACTAGTGTTCACCGTACCAGGCATATAGTATTTACTAGCTGATCCAGGTGCTAGTGTCAGATTATCAATATAGAACGTCCGGGAGATAGCATCATATTGCTTAAAGAACAAGAATGGACCAGATACGCTTGCCGCCGTTGTAAAAGTACACGTAAAACGCTTCCAGCCATTGTTAGCCACAGTCCAATCCGCAGATAAGTAGTCATAGCACAGCTTCTCACCATCAGATGGATTAGCCTGGCGCCCAAATCGAAATTTATCAAAATTACCGCTAGTGGTGCGCGCATAAAATGTTAGTGTGTATTGTGTATTAGCAGAAAACGGTACGCTTACACGTAGCCCGCTATTCGCGCTAGCTGACGTTGTAGCTGACATAGAATAATCACCCATATACTTATTTGAGTTTGTCCGGATAAAACTAGCACCATTGGTTGAACTCCAAAGACTAATATCACTATTTTCAAAGTCGGGATTCGGTACAATTTGTGTAAATGTTGGTGTGGTAGATATATTAATTACCTTGCTATCTAAACTATTACGTACATCAAAAGCGCTACTTGAATTCGTATTCGTCTTTACGGTAGTGCTTCCTTCTGAGCTTACGCTCAATAATGAGGTTCCATTATCACCGTGTAGCAAACGAAAAATATCCTGCGATTGACCCGTAGCTCCCCTAAATTGAGCTGTTACAGAAGTATTATCAGTACCTCTAACGTCCAAAGTCGCTACTGGCGAGTTAATTGCCCCAAAACCAGCACGCCTATTAGTAGAGTCCAAAGTCAATATATTCGATCCACTACTATTTAAAACCTGCAATGCGCTGGTACTATCTACAGAATTTTGTAGCCTAATAGATCCTCCGTCATAGATTGACATTACAGGTATGCCCCCATCTTGAAAACGTGCAATACGGCCAAGTGAAGACGAGTTACTTACCAATAGAGTATCGGAATTAACGTCACCAATACCTTGTTGTACAACATGTAGCTTGGCGCCTGGTCCTATAGTACCAATTCCAACTCCGCCAAATGATCCATAAAACGTACCAACAGTAAGAACAGGTATATTACTATTGCCAATCACTTGCCAAGCACCATTCATAGATGGAGCTGCTTGCATCAGAATTTGGCCGTTGGCGGCAAATGTCGCAACAGTATTATTGTTTGTAATGAGTCTCATATCATTATTGTCTGTTGTACCTAGCACGCCCATGGCTCCGAAACTATTCCCCCCCTGAACAAATGCGTTACCTGCTCCTGAGCTACAACTTCCAAAGTACAGCGTGCCATTACCATCAGTCAATAAGCACTCGTTAGCAAGTCCGTTATTCGAGGGTAGGGTGAAACTTAGTGTGTTACTGGTTGCCGATGATTGCAAACTAACAACACCACCAGTCCCGTTTTTGAGCCTTAACCCAGCAAACTGTGGAGATGCGGTAACTTCTAGGTTTTGGGGCAATGGTTTCAAGCTCGCAATATCTGCAGCTGTCAGATAGTCGCCAAACTCTTGGTACCCATCACAACTCTTCCCGGCGACACATACCGTCTTACCACCGACCGTCATACCAGCAAACTGTGGAGATGCAACTGTCCGCAAGTCTTGAGGTAGTGCAAACTGTCCACCATTCAGTAAAGAAGCATCACCAGAGACCAGAGTTTGAAAATTTCTTCCATTAAAAAACCTCAAACTGCTAGCAGCACTATCGTAATATATCTGCCCTACTACTGCCGCAACAGGCTGTTGGGTGGGTTTCAAAACTATACTATTATTTGTCTGAAGTTGGCCGTTAATAATAACCCTGTTAACCTCTGATGGGTCTCCCGTTGGATAAATAGATAAGTCACTCAGATTTATATCTTGTGATTTTACATCATGTGATTTCTGTTCAATCACCTCGGGAGATCTACGATACTTCTGATAGAAAATACCCGCCGACAAAAGTAATACAATAAATAATGCTATAGCAAGGGATATCCAAACCCAGATACGCTTCTTTTTATTTTGATCCACAGCGTTATAGCTAATAGTTGTTGTAGCAGGCTCGCTACTCAATTCGCTATTTAACAGATCTGAAACTAAATTTGGTTGCTCTGGCGGCATAATTTTTCAATTTATTTTTTATTTTGTGTTGTTTTGTTAGCGCAACTGTTAGCATTATAGTTCCTTTATCGTATGCTTGCAAGAGGTTAATAGTAGAAAATCATCCTTCTTTATACCGCTAATATAAAATACGCAGCAAGCATGCCCGCAGAGAACACGAACATAGCTAATGCAGAAACCTTTGCTAGTGCCGGAAGCAGGCTTTCTCTTGACAAAGGATTACGGCCTAACGAAATAAATGTACCCCTGATAGACCCCTGGAGCAACATACCTGTTACGATAATTGTACCTGCGAAAACAACCCCTGAGGCCATAATCCGAGCAACACTTACTGACTTTCCCGCAGCTCGTGATGCAAAATCAGTTATCAAATTGCTTTGGTTCGTGGTGGCACTATTCTGCTTCTCATTTATCACTATCCTTGCGCTGACTAATCCAACAACGGTCTGTTTACTACTTCCGTCAACAGTCTTTATATCAATCCTTTTTATATTGTCGCTATTTTCTGTAAGTGACTCTTCGGCTATAGCTACTATTCTGTCCGTTTGTTTCATATTGCTCCCAGAACTCATAGCAATACCGGATATTGGCGATACAATCAATGAATCCCCAGAATTAACATTACCGTTCAGCGTTGTAGCAAGAATTTTCGCTGAACCACTACTTTGTACTTTAGTGTTACTGCCTTCTGGGCGTATGCTAACAACTGATGCATCATCAATAACAACACCGGCTATGCGTTCGCTATCCTCTTGTGTCGCCCTTTTCACCTCCAGATTATTGCTTTCTATAACACTTACAATCATTCCTATTGGTAACTGCTCAGCACTGCGGTATCCCTGACTAATATTTGTCATTGCACTTGCTGTTAGCGTTGTAAGTAAAGGTACGCTAGCTAGGATAACAACAAATTTTTTCGCATAGCAAAATATTTTTTTATACTCTAGAGTATTACACAGTTTCATTTTTGCATTTTGTCCAGCTTTCGCTTTTAATTATGCTTTCTTTTGTCTTGCTGGTCAATATATTTAGTTAATAGTTACATTATCTAAACACACAACAAACCCATATTTCAACATCAAGCAATACCGGATATCTTTCTGCCTCACAGTAATCCTTTTAAAATGATACAGCGATAGAATTATTACTTAAGTATTCTCATCAATCTAATAAATGCTGTGTGTATTACTACACTCAAAATATTCCTTATTCCTCAATTGTTAACTATGATCTTAACAATTAGGGCATAGTAATATACGCAAGCGACAACAGCAAAGTATAGAATGATGATGTATTAATTACAAGACGTTTAAATTTGGTTTTTGAGTTTTTTGTATTTGTCTTATCTGGCCAAAGCAGCTTTACTCTATTTTTTTAATTTTGATTACCGATTTGCGCTGTCTATGCCCACGTATTTTTTTTACGCGCTTTTTTGCTTTATATCTTATGGCAGTTACCTTTTCTGTCTTGATGTCAGGTTCTAAGGTTTGAGCCGTAACTCTAGCGCTTTCAATTTCTGGCTTACCAACTGTTATTTTTTCATCTTCTATCAACAGTAGTGGCTTGAATATGACAGACTTTGTAGCTGTTTTTAGTAGTTCAATTTCTACAATGTCTCCTTCCGACACCAAATACTGATTTCCTCCTGTCGCTATTACTGCCTTTTTCATTAACGCTTATAGGTCCTTTCCTGCTATGTCGCCAGCTTTAGTCATTCTTGACTATTTACTAAGTATGCAGATCTATTGTATTTGAGCTAAAATTCAAGTCTCTTAACTTACAGAGTTTAACAGGGAGCATAACTTTTGTCAAAGATAATACTATAGTAATAATATAAATTGAGGTAATACCTTTTTCAGCTACAATAGCACTATGATACATATTTCCTATTTAACTCTTCTTCTCTAACTGTAGTTTAAGCAACCTACCATCAATTTTAATAAGTGTTGCGTTATTTGCTACATTATCTTCCAATTCAACAGTAAGTGTTTCCTTAATCAAGAATTTCTTGTTTTCCTCTATTGCCCTTTTCAATTCTTTGTCTTCCGTTACCAATACCAGCCTTATACGATCATCGACCTCTAGTCCGGCTTTTTTACGATTATTTTGAACATTTCGTACAATCTCACGCGCCATTCCTTCGCGAATTAACTGAGGCGTTAGTTTCGTATTCAGTTCAACACCAGGTTTCTTTTTTTTACCATCTGGGGCTAACCCATCGACCAATTTGATTTCTTTAACGTTTAATTCATCCTTAGCAATTTCTATCAATTCTGATGTAAACTCTTTTGAGCTATTAGTACTTAGTGTGTTTATCAGTGTCGCACAAGACAACGGCTGTCGTACCTTAATACCATACTCAGCCCGTTTGGATAGCCCATCATTTATCGCTACTCTTAAAGCCGCCATATCATCTAGGATCTGACTATTTACCAAATTCACTTTAGGCCAATCTAATAAATGTACGGACTCACCACCGGTAAGATTTTGGTATAACTCCTCGGCTAGAAATGGTGTGAATGGCGCCATAATCACGCTAAGATTGACCAGTACATAATGAAGAGTACTGTACGCATTATTCTTATCAACATCGTCACGACCGCTTTTCCAGAAACGACGCCGGCTACGACGTACATACCAATTTGAGGCATCGTCTATGAAAGGTAATATTAACTTCGCCGCTGATGAAATCTCGTAGCTATCCATATATTTGCTTATATCAATTACTAATTGATGTATACGATTAATTATCCAGAGATCTAATGGATTAGTATAGCTCACTATCGGATTTGGGCTACTAGAGCCTGTATGTTTATGTGGAGTATATTGCCAATCATCTACCTCAGCATACATCGTAAAGAAATCGTACATATTCCACACCATGCTGAGCTTACGGGCCACATCACCGACATCCTTATCGTCCAAAGAAAAGTCTTCGCCATGAGTCAGAGGTGATGACAACATCAGTAATCGGAAAGAATCAGCCGAAAATTTATCCATTAAGGCCATGGGGTCAGTATAATTTTTTAGCTTTTTACTCATTTTCTTACCGTCTGCCGCGTTAATAAAGCCCGTACAAATCAGATTCTTGTATGGAGATACACCAAAGAGCGGCACGTTAACAGCAGTAAGGCTATAGAACCAACCACGCGTCTGATCAATTGCTTCCGTTATAAAGTCTGCGGGATAGCCCGATTCAAATTCAACCTTATTCTCAAAGGGATAATGAAATTGCGCAAAAGGCATACTGCCGCTCTCAAACCAGCAATCCAATACTTTCCCAATATGACGCATTTCAACACCATCACATCTGAACGTAACATCCATGACCATAGGCAAGTGGTAATCAGCTAACCTCTTACCAGTTAACTCCTCAAATTCCCGATAGCTACCAATAACTTTAACAACTTCCGTACCATCATTTCGCACCCCCTTCCAAACTGGAATTGGGGTAGCCCAATATCTATCACGGCTTAGATTCCAATCCGGAGCAGAATCGATAATATTACGAAACCTTCCTTCTTTCAGTGATTTGGGTACCCAATTAGTATTGTCAGTCGCAACTAACATCTCATGCTTCTCAGATTGAATGTCCATAAACCAACTAGGATGTACTCTATACATCAGCTTTGTTCCACATCTATGGCAATGTGGATAATCATGCTGGATGTATTCGATCTTGAGTGCTCTACCTTCTGCAACTAAGGTCTTTGCGATCTCTTTGTTGGCTTCCCATATATTATGCCCAAGCCAACGACCTTTGGTATAATTTCCATTTTCGTCCACCAATGAAACTATTGGCAAACCCTCTCTTTTTGCTAATTCATAGTCTTCTTCACCATAAGCTGGAGCCTGATGAACAACGCCAGTTCCATCTGCAGACGTAACAAACTCTGCTTCAATTATTTTATGAGCATCGGGTCCGTGGTTCTCAAATAGCGGACTGTACTTCTTTCCTAAAAGCTTTTTCCCCATAACAGTCTTTAGGGTTTTAAACTTTAGAGTACGACGTTTATTATCTGTCATAACTTGCGGTATAGCATCAGATGCAAGATAAAATTTCTTGCCTTGATACTCAATCAAGCTATAGTTAATTTTTGAATTTACTGCCAAGGCCACATTAGCTGGTAACGTCCAGGGAGTAGTTGTCCATACTAGCAGGTATTCATCCGCCGAGTCTTCTAGTTGGAAATATACAAACACACTAGGATCGGTGTCTGTCTGGTAGCTATTCTCCATTGCTACTTCACTTTTTGAAATAGGAGTAGCATCTTTCGTACAATAAACTAGAATTTTTTCTCCCTCGTAAATTTTACCGCTTTCATATAATTTCTTGAACGCCCACCAGACAGATTCCATATACTCGTTATCCATGGTCTTGTATGCTTTGTCGAATTCAACCCACCTACCAATTCGCTCAATAGTATCTTCCCAGTCAGTACCGGTCTTGACCATAGCTGCTCTACATGCCGCTACGTACTCCGATATACTTATCTTGGTCCCAATTTCCTGCTTATTCTTGATACCTAGTTGACTTTCGACAAACACTTCTGCCGGCAATCCGTGACAATCCCAACCCCAACGCCTTTCTACCCTATGACCAAGCATTGTTTGATATCGGGCCACTGTATCTTTTACCGTAGAAATCAAAAGATGACCATGATGGGGAGTACCAGTAAGAAATGGTGGTCCATCATAAAACACAAAGGCATCTTTCTTTGGTCTTTGTTGAACTGATTTTTCAAAAATCTTGTGTTTTTTCCACTTTTTCAAAATATCCTTTTCATACTCATTTACTTTACGTCTCATTCCATGCTTGAACTTCATTTACGCCTCCTAAGCTTTCTGCTTTACTTGCCATTACCAAATAATCAAAATCAAAGAGAAATTACCTCTTGTGTCCATCGGAGCCCTAATGGGTGGTACCATCCGATTTCCAAAAGAAATAATTTCTCTCGGCACTTAATTGACTGCTGTAACGGGCTTACCCGAGAGGTTCTACTAAGCTCTCTGGCCGTTCCTCCTCTTCCGTTCCTATAAAGAAATTATAGAATCACAGTTGATATCTGCTAATAACGGATTTACCAAATTGTTACAAGTAGAACTATACCTTATGGTCATAACTTTTTCAATTATGGCCAGATATATAGCCAGCGACTTCGTCCATGAGAGGTAGTTGTTCGCCCTGCCATACTCTCTGTAGCGTACCATCACCCGCAACCACGAGTATGGCTGGATACTGGACAATATCGTACAAACGAGCCATATCCGCACCTTCGAAAGTATCCAAGCTTACAAGCTCTAACTCATATCCTTTTACACGATAAAAATCGTTCGCATATTCCTCTACAGTGCGTGAAAATTCTGATTTTGGCCTATAGAGTGCTACTACTTTCATTCCTAATAGAATAACATAAGAATTCTTGTAGTGTTATGAAATACTTACGAGCATCCAGTCGTGCTTCCACAACTAGTGCAAACATAGCAACTGCCCGAGCGTTGTGTTTGGTTGCCACAGTTATAACATAGTGGTGCTGTTTCATCAGTAGACACATCTTTTTTATCAGTGATAGGCTCCTGTGACGGCAACTCTGTATCTATTACCTGCGAGGATTTCTCCGATTGTATAGACGTAGCTTCGTTTGAGTTCTCATCAAGCAAGCTTACTTGGTCATCCGGCATATCCTTTATTGATGCCAGACCTAGCTCTAGTCTGTCATCAAATGAAAGATAATCAATTGCTAGTCGCCTCATTATATAATCGGTAATCGAACTTGCTGTACGAATTTCATCATCGTCTGTTATGCCAGCAGGAGCAAAGCTTGTACCTCTTAGTGTTTTGACATAGCTCTTTAGCGGAACACCGTATTGTAATCCATGGCTAACAGATATTGCAAATGAATCCATTAATCCGGAAAGAGTCGAACCCTGCTTCGCGGTATTGACAAAAAGCTCACCCGGAGTACCATCATCATACTCACCAACTGTAAAATAGCCATCTAGGTCAGCAATTTCGAAATGGTAAGTACGACTATTCCTTACTCTCGGTAATTTTCTTCGTACTGCTTGCTTAACAATAATTTTATCATTTTTTGCTAACTTATTTCCAGGTGTTGACATGTTCTTTTTATCATCATTATCCTTCTCAGCCATTGATAATGGTTGAGCAACTTTACAATTATCACGATATATGGCAACAGCTTTCAAACCCAGCTTCCATGAAGCTAGATGTAATTGTTCAATTTCCTCAACAGTCGCAGACTCAGGCATATTAACTGTTTTGCTTATCGCTCCAGACAAGAATGGTTGTACTGCCGACATCATTTTTACATGCCCCGTGTAGTGAATGGCATTGTCCCCCATTGAGCAAGCAAACACCGATTCATGTTCTTTATCGAGATGAGGGGCTCCAAGTATTGTTTTCTCTACATCAATATATTCAATAATTTCTTCTATCTGTGTCTTGTTATATCCGAGTACATTTAATGCACGAGGAACCGTTTGGTTAACAATACTCATAGTTCCTCCACCAACTAACTTCTTAACCTTTACCAGGCCTAGATCTGGCTCTATGCCTGTAGTGTCACAGTCCATCATGAGTCCAATTGTACCAGTCGGCGCCAATACACTAGCTTGAGAATTCCTAACACCATATATTTCACTAAGCTCGACCGCGTCGTCCCATGCAGATACTGCTGCACTGAGTAATTCTTCAGACACAAGACTGGCATCGATATCTGATACCGCAGTTCTGTGCATACGTAAAACATTCAACATACCTTCTCTATCTTTATGGAACCCAGCAAATGGTCCAACACGTTTGGCAATTTTTGCACTAGTTGCATAAGCCTGACCGGTCATTAATGCCGTAATTGCAGCTGCTTGTGCTCTGCCTTCTTTTGAGTCATACGGCAAACCCTGTGCCATCAGTAGTGCTCCTAAATTGGCATAACCTAACCCTAACTCCCTGTAGGCTTTAGCATTTCGAGCAATACTATCAGTTGGGTACTCACTATATCCAACAAGTATTTCCTGAGCGGTAAAAATAATTTCTACTGTGTGGACGAAAGACTTAACATTAAAGTTTCCACCATCATCAAGATATTTCAATAAATTTATACTAGCAAGATTACAAGCCGAGTTATCCAGATGCATATATTCACTGCAGGGATTGCTAGCATTTATCCTACCGGCATTCGGTGTCGTGTGCCATCTATTTATTGTTGTATCAAATTGCATTCCGGGATCAGCACATTCCCATGCAGACTCAGCTATCTGTCGGAATAAATCGCGTGCTTTTACTGTTCTGACTACTTTTCCCGTTGTTACAGCTTTCAATTTCCAGTCTTTATCAGCCTCTACCGCCTCCATAAATTCATCTGTAACACGAACCGAGTTGTTGGCATTCTGGTACTGAACTGAGAATGAATCTTTACCATCAAGACTCATATCAAATCCAGCTTCTTGTAATGCTCTGGCCTTTCGCTCTTCAATTGCCTTAGACCAGATGAATTCTTCTATATCCGGATGATCCGCATTTAAAATTACCATTTTTGCGGCACGACGAGTTTTACCGCCACTTTTTATTGCACCCGCAGACGCATCAGCACCACGCATAAAGCTCATCGGCCCCGAAGCGGTACCAGCACTTTTACCTAATCTCTCAGCAGACGAGCGAATAGTACTAAGGTTAATACCCGAGCCAGAGCCACCCTTGAAAATCATACCCTCCTCTTTGTACCAATTCAATATTGCCGGCATCGTATCCTCAACCGCAAGTATGAAGCAGGCACTTGCCTGCTGGGGGCGATCATTAGCTCCAATATTGAACCAAACAGGCGAATTGAACGAAGCACGCTGGGTAGCAAGAATATATTTTAATTCTTCACTAAAGTCTTCAGCTTCAGACTCAGACTCAAAATAACCCTCTTGTAATCCCTGACGAGTAATAGTATTTACTACACGATTTATTAATTCTTTTAGTGACTTTTCACGATCTTTGGTGTTTGGTGTACCCGTAAAATACTTCTGCGATACAATATTTATAGCGTTAAGCGACCACCCGTCTGGAAACTCTACATTCTTCTGCTCAAAGACTGGTTTGCCAGTCATCGGATTAATTATTGAAGAGTCTCTTTTTACCCATTTCAATTGATCAAAAGCCTTGCTTTGGGGGGTTGTGAATAACCGCCTGTGCTCCAAGATTGTAGATTGTCCCATAATTATTACCCTCACTTTACTGTTATCATAAAAAGTCATGTAGCTCTTTACGATAGTTATTTTTATTAATTATTCTTTCTAGATACCACTGATCAGTATTTTACTCCTCAATAAATAATGATATTTACTTTATTTTCTATGGCGTTATTCTTGCCTAATTAAAGAATAGTCATACATACAGCTACAGAGAAGTTTTCGGTGAAGAAAAGTCAGATGTTACTTTCCGACAACATTGGTTTTACGATCGCGAATCTGCAAGAGTTCTTTTTCGAATCCTTCAATATCCTTAAATTGCCTATATACACTAGCAAAACGTACATATGCTACCTCATCAAGTAGTGCTAAATGACTCATGACCATATCCCCAATTTTTGCTGACGGTATCTCTTGCTCACCGCAATTGTATATATACTGCTCAATATTGGATACCAATTTTTCAAGCTGTAGACTTGAAACTTGAGTCTTCTCACAGGCCCGATATAAACCAGCAAGCAGCTTCTCTCGGTTAAACAACTCTCTAGTACGATCTTTTTTAACTACAATAATCTGTGGTCGTTCGATGCGCTCGTATGTCGTAAAACGATATTGACAACTTAAGCATATCCTACGACGACGAATTGCCTCACCATCTGAAACGTCTCGTGATTCAAGGACCTTTGTATCAGCATGTTGGCATTGACTGCATTTCATTTATCGATACCTTTCTGCTCTATCTAATACACATACACCCACTAATAGGATACGATGAAGAAATTTATCTCGTCCTATCGTAAAATCCCTATAGTTTGAACTATGTGATGCATAAAGCTTTTATTCATCTAAAAGTACTATCACTATTATTTTATATTCTATATATAGTGTCTATGTTATCTACAATACCCCTAGCAGTAGCGTTTTGCAAATAAAATATGGTGTATTATTTACTTGCATTTATTACTCTCGAATTATTTATTCGCCATCTTTCTTTTGGTCAGTTGTATTACGTCGTTTTTTTAAGCGCCGTAAAAATGAAGGTTTTTGTAGCTCCTCTTCCTCTGCATCCCCTACAATGGCACGAGGTGAAACAACAGAATCACTATCCTTCCTCTCTTGAGTTGAGTCACTTATATTTGATGTTTCACCATCAATACTCCATATATTTGGCATAGGCTTATCGTCTAGTACATGATCGGGTTCTGGATTGTCTAGATTTGTATCGATTTTAGATAAATCGTTTTCGATACTATCACTATTTGCGGTAGCCTGATGCAATAGGCTCGTAGAAGCACCTACCTGCTCTCGGTTCGAAAAATAGGTAGCATCAAAACCTGTGGCAACAACTGTAATAATTATCTCCTCATCTAGGTCTGGACTTATTGTTGCACCAAATATAATGTTCGCATCTGGATCGGCAGCAGCGGTTATTGTCTCGGCTGCCGAATTAATTTCATGCATCGACATATTCATACCACCAATTACATTGAATAGAATACCCCTGGCTCCATCAATTGAGACCTCGAGTAGAGGAGACTCGACAGCTTGTTGAGCCGCTTTAATAGCACGGTCATCACCGCTAGCACGGCCTATACCCATTAGAGCAGAACCAGCATTCTGCATTACAGTTTTTACATCAGCAAAATCTAGATTAATTAAGCCATGTACCGTAATTAAGTCTGAGATTCCCTGCACTCCCTGTCTCAGCACATCATCGGCTACTTTAAAAGCTTCCAAAAGAGGAGTTTGACGATCTATGGTTTGTAATAAACGGTCATTTGGTATCACAATTAGTGTATCTACGGCTTGTCGCAAATTAGCAATTGCTGTTTCAGCATTTCGCCGACGCTTATCACCCTCAAAAGCAAAAGGTTTTGTAGCAAAACCCACCACTAGAGCTCCAGAGTCTTGTGCAACTTTAGCGACAATGTGGCCAGCACCACTACCAGTCCCTCCACCGGCACCAATGGTTATAAACGCCATATCCGCACCATTTATTGCCTTCTTTATCTCGTCTATTGATTCAAGTGCTGCCTTCTCACCGACAGCTGGGTCAGCACCAGCACCCAGCCCGCGCGTAGTATCACTTCCTATATGAATTTTTTGTTGCGCTAGAGAGTGATGAAGCGCTTGTGCGTCAGTGTTGACTACAATAAACTCAACTCCTTCAACTCCAGCCTCAACCATACGATTAATAGCGGCACCACCGGCACCACCCACGCCAATAACCTTTATTCGTGCAAAAGTCTCTATAGCTGGCTCAACTTGTGGCATTTTATGATATATCCTCTTAATTGTCCCTTACAAAAAGGAGTATAACATATTATAATGCGTAGCATTAATTTTTCTATTCTATCGTTTGATTCTCTTCAGTAGACTGCCAATCTGTTTAAACATACCTGCACTGGGTTGACCATATTGCTTACCTACCGGCAAGAATAGCATGTCCAATAGCATCAAACCGACAGTACTCGCATATGAAGGATCTTGTACAGTGTCTACTAAGCCTGTGAGTGGCTGTAGTACACCAACGCGACTTGCTAGCTCTAGCTTATTCTTAGTAAATTCAGCTATTCCTGGCAGGTTAGCAGTTCCACCAACTATAACTACGCCACCGGGTAGTTTTCGTGATCGGTGAATCTTCTTAAGTTCTTTATCGACGTACTCCAGTATCTCCTCAACTCTTGCTTCTGTAATTATACGAATATCTTCCGCTTCAAATTCATGATTATTTTCATCTGATTCGATTGAAACTGTACCGGACTGTGAGCTATCTTCAAGTGAGGCATACTTCAATTTGACTTGTTCAGCAATATCCAAATCTGTCTTTAATCCTATGGCTAAATCATTAGTAATATTCAAACCTCCCAGAGGGAGGATTGCTACGTGTTGAACTTCACCATCTTCAATGACCGTCAGATTAGTTGTACCAGCACCGATATCCAAAACAAGCGTTCCAGCTTCTTTCTGCTTTCGATTAAGTACTGCCTCCGCAGCAGCCAAACTATTTACGGTATAGTGGCTTGCCGTAATATTTGCTTTTTCCAGAACCAGTCCTATACTCTTTATATTCGGTGAAGAAGCAGTGACGATATGCGTGTCTACTTCCAGCCTCACGCCCTGCATACCAACAGGATTCTTAATATTATCCTGCCCATCTAATCTGTAGTCCTTTGCAAAAACTTGTATAATCTCTCTATTGGGTGGCAATTTTACGATTGTTGCCGCCTCCTCGACCCTTAGGCGGTCTTCTGTAGTAATTTCTCGATTTGCAGTACTGATAGCTATCACTCCTTTGGAGTTTATTCCAGATACATGAGACCCATTTACGTTAATCGTAGCATTCCTAATTTGTATACCTGAAACACGTTCAGCCTCGGTAACTGCATGAATAACAGACTCAACAACATCATCCACGTGTACGACGACACCTCGACGCATACCCACATTTACAGCACTACCATGACCTATTATTGCTGGGCGCGATGATTCTTCTTGACTATCAATCATACCGACAATACAACGAACAGTACTCGTTCCAATGTCTAAGCCAACAAAGTAGTTTTGCGATGAATCGCGCATGATGAAAGTATACCATAAGTATTTATTGTTATAAGATAATGCTGAAAACTATTGTTATTATAGTTTTGTAAGAATCTCAGATCCATCTTCAGTAATGAGTACGGTATGCTCAAAGTGGGCAGTCATCGACTTATCGAGCGACCGCACAGTCCATCCATCTACATCTACATAAACCTCGTGGCTTCCAAGTGTTGACATCGGTTCTATCGCTATTGTCATACCTTTTTTAAGAATCTGCCCAGCTCCCTTCTTGCCATAATTTGGTATATTCGGTTCTTCGTGTAGCTTATGACCAACACCATGCCCTACTAAATCTCGTACAATACCATAATTTCCAGCCTGTAATACAGACTGTATAGCATTAGCTACATCACCAATACGAACTCCATCTCTAAGTACCGAGATCCCTGCATATAGGGATGCTTCCGTATCACGAAGCAAGCGTACTAATTCATCCTCTCGGTCTTTCCCCGCAATCACTGAGATAGCTGCATCAGTTATCATCCCATCATAGGTCACACCAAAGTCCATACTCACAATATCACCATTGTTTATGATGCGTTTCGTGCTTGGTATCCCATGTACAACTTCATCATTCAAAGAGATACAGATTATATCAGGAAATCCATATTGACCTAAAAATGTTGGTACTCCACCAGTTCCCCTAAGCTCACGCTTGGCAATTTCGGATAAGTCTTTTGTAGACATACCCGGCTCAAGTGATTCTTTAAGTGTTGCCAGCACAGTGGCTAGTAATTTTCCACTTTTGGCCATGGACTTTATTTCATCAGTCGTCTTTACTCTTGTATACATAACAAGATTATGGCACCAATGATGAAATTGATTTCCGAATATTTCGCTGAACTATTTCTACAGAATGATTGCCGTCAATATCAAATACTGGAACCGTGGCATTCCTAAAATGATCGAGAATTGGTTTGATTACTTCTTCGAATTCACTAAGCCTTTCTTTAATAACTTTTTCAGTGTCATCTTTTCGCCCACGGCTACTAAGCCGTGCTAGGGCTGTTTGTTTACTCACAATTAGATGAATTACTGCGGTCACATCTAGCTGATTATGCTTATGTTGGTTAAGAAGCCAATCAGCTTGTGATACAGTTCGGGGAAAGCCGTCTAATACAAACTCATCATGCACATCTATGAGGGCGAAAATTTTTTGTACAAGTTTTATTATTTCTCTGTCTTCTAAAAGTTTTCCTGCTAACATGTCTCTTCGACGCTGACCTGATATCAACATGCGTAAGAATTCTCCAGTGGACAGCCATGGTAACGCAAGCTCATCTGCTAAAAGCCGACCCTGTACACTCTTGCCAGACCCAGCCATTCCAATAAATATAATCATGCTTGACTAAGCCTTTTTTTAACAAATTTTGCAATTCGACTACCGTCAACACGATTCTTACTTAACTCTCTCACACTAGTAATTATGGAGCCTAGATTACTTGGAGATACTTCTCCCTGCTCATCAATAACACGATTAATTATCTCAGTAAGCTCTTCATCTGTAAGTTGTGGTGGAACATATCTCTCAATAGCTTCAACTTCCCTCAACTCCTCTAATGCTTTATCGTGTCGGCCTCCCCTGTCATACAAATCAGCGCTCTCACGGCGTTTTTTTATTTCTTTCTGGAGTATACCAACAATCTCATCATCATTTAACCCGGTATTGCGTTTACCCATCTCTACTTCGACGTAAAGTATTACACTCTTCAGTGTACGTAACGTTGTAACTAATCTTTTATCCCCGTTAAGTAACGCCGTTTTTAAATCAGAATCAATTCGCTGTTTTATTGTCATACATTCTTTCTAGTTTTTACGATAAGATTATACCAGCAAAAATATACTTATTTCTTTAATGATAAATACAATTATTAGCGCTGTCCGAGCTTTATCTTCCTTACTTTTATGGATTTGCGATCACGGCGTTGAATCGCTTTTTCTCTACGAATCCTCTTACTCATTGGTTTTTCGAAATATTGCGACTGTTTAGCTACAGCCAGAACACCAGAGCTTTGTACCTTGCGCGTAAAACGACGCAACATATTTTCGATAGATTCCTTCGTGTCTTTTCGGGTTACTTGTATCATAATTTAATTGTACTGTAACAGATAAAACCGAGCAAGCATAAGCTTGGAGTAATTAGCCTTACGCTCCTGAAATTTGTCTTTTTTTATTAATTCGTTGTGATTTTAGCACTATACTTTGAAGCTCTTTGAATATTGCAAAGTGCTTATTGGTGTGATAAATTTTTGTATTACCCTGTCGCTCAGAAATTAAAAAGCCAATTTTTTCCAAACGCTTCAATTCACGCTGAATATTACCAGCATCTTCTTTTATTAGCTTCGCTAACCCGCGTACGTGTGTCTTAAAATCAGGGTACTTAGCGTACACTACTATGATTTTACGTCGAACTCGTGATGTTATAAAAACGTCTAACATAAGCTTTTATTGTCAATCAGACAACGTATAGTATAGACAAACTTATTTTCAATTTCAACTTATATTTTTTTATTATCTATAATATGAGTATGTTTTATTACGACGTATGGGTGGCTGGAAAATACTATCACGGTATGAACTCATTAACATATGCTAGTGAATCGTACTTACAAACAGGTAGTGCAGTTATTGTACCTCTTAAGAACCGTCAGGTACCAGGAGTTGTCATTAATGAAATAAACAAGCCAAAAAACTTCTCAGCAAAAAAGATAATAAGAAATATTAACGATACACCATTACCAAATCAACTAATCCAACTAGCTAAATGGCTAATAGATTATTACCCCGCACCATTAGGTCAAATAATATCAATAATACTACCAAGCGGTCTAGTAGCAATACCCAGGAACAAACTCAAGCATAATTATATAGCCAACAAGCCATCGCAGATACCATCTATGACAAGTGAGCAACAACATGTATTATCAGAAATTCTGGGAAGTAAGTCAAAGAATATATTGCTACACGGTGATACGGGCACGGGCAAGACTCGAGTATATCTTGAGCTAGCGAAGAATTGTGTTAAAAATAACAAGTCAGCAATTATTCTGACGCCTGAAATTGGACTTACGCCACAGCTAGCATTAGAGAGCCAACGTATTTTCCCTAATCAGATCGTGGTATTACACTCAAATATGACACCATCAGCGAGACGTGAGGCGTGGTATAGAATTCTCGAAACGCCTACACCGTTGATTATCATTGGACCACGATCAGCACTTTTCGCACCAATAAAAGACATCGGGCTTATCGTAATCGATGAATCCCACGAAACATCGTATAAACAGGAGCAATCACCTCGTTATTTAGCAACACGAGTAGGCGCAAAGCTCGCTGAGCTTCATAGTGCACGCTTCATACTCGCTAGCGCTACACCCTCCGTTAGTGACTATTACTTTTTTAAGAAGAAAAATCTGCCCATAATCCGCATGAGACAACCGGCAATAATGAATAAACTCGAGGATGTAAAGATAAATATCATTGATTTCAAAAACCGCCACGAGTTTAACAAATCACCATGGTTATCAAATGCATTAATTGGCTCAATAAACCGTGCAATTTATGCAGGTAACCAGGCTTTAGTCTTTCTGAACAGACGTGGTGCTGCGCGCTTAACAGCTTGTAAAGTATGTGGTTGGCAAGCTCGATGTCCTAGATGTGATTTACCACTTACCTACCACAACGACTTACATAAAATGCAGTGTCACACATGCGGTTATATTCAAGATGCTATACTAAAGTGCGCAGATTGTGACAGTAGTGATATCATATTTCAGGGTGCTGGCACCAAGACTATAGTCTCAGAAATTGAACGTCTCATTCCTGGTGCAACCATCGCCCGATTTGACAGTGATAATAAGAAGAATGAGTCGCTTGAGCAACAGTACTCTGTAATAAAAAACGGTAATACTAATGTACTTGTCGGTACCCAGCTACTTAGCAAGGGACTGGATCTACCAAAGCTCTCCGTCTTGGGAATCGTACTAGCTGAAACAAGCCTTTCCTTCCCTGACTATACAGCAGAAGAGCGTACATTTCAGTTGCTAGCTCAGGCTCTAGGGCGTATTAATCGAGGTCATATTCAAGGTGAAGCTATAATCCAAACTTATAATGCAGAAAGTAACCTAATTAGGGCAGCAATTACAAAAGACTATAAAACTTTTTACGAGCAGCAAATCCGTGAGCGTAAATTATACAAATTCCCTCCTTTCTGCTTTACTCTCAAACTTAGTTGTTTTAGAAAGAGTAGAGTAAGTGCTGAACGCTCTGCACTAAATCTCAAAGAAAGAATCATCAGCTCTGGAATATCTATCATTGAGATTATAGGACCAGTTCCAGCTTTTTTGGAAAAAACTCACGATACATTTCATTGGCAACTTATAATCAAATCTAATCAAAGAAAAGCCCTTACTCAACTGCTAAAATTGTTGCCTGCTAATTGGCATTACGACCTAGACCCTATGAATCTTCTCTGAGAATTTGCTACTATTAAACAAATGACAAAGGACAACATAATTTGCTTACCCAATCAGAACCTACGAGAACGATCCATAAAAGTTGGACTCATAACCGACGAAATAAAACTAATCGTTGAAAGTATGAAAGAAGCTACGCTTAATTGGGAAGATAATCGCAAGCATGAGGTTGGTGTAGCACTAGCAGCAGTTCAAATTAGTAAAAAAATACGTGCAATTATAATTCGTAACAACTTTGATGATAAGGCCGATCGTACATTTCATGCGTTTATAAATCCAAAAATTACAAAATACGAAGGTGATTTAATAGAAGACTTCGAAGGATGTTTAAGTGTTCGCGATATTTACGGCAAGGTTAAGCGGTATTCAAAAGTACGAGTTAGCGCTATAGATTTAGATAATAAGGCAATACGTATGACTGCCGAGGGCTTTCTGGCTCGGATCTTTCAGCATGAAATTGATCATACAAACGGAATCGTATTTATTGACCATATAAAAGATAATCCTGAAGCTTTTTACAAACTCGATAAAGAAGGGCATCTGATTAGGCTAGATTATGAAAAAGACATCAAGCAAAATAATGAACTCTGGTAGTAAAATACGTGTGGTATTTTTTGGAAGTGGCCCAGTTGCCGCGAAGAGTCTGAAATTACTATTAGCCAATTTTGACATAGAATACGTAGTTACTAAAAAAACTGCGCCACATCACAAGGGTATTGTACCGGTGATGGATATCGTAGAGCAACAAGGGTTACCGCTATTGGCTGTTGAAAATAAATCAGATTTAGATAAAAAAATAATTAGTATCAAATTTGATAGCAAGGTAGCAATATTAGTTGATTTTGGAATTATCGTTAGTCAAAAAGTTATTGATTCCTTCAAATTTGGCATCGTTAATAGTCATTTTTCTTTGTTGCCCCAGTGGCGTGGTGCAGATCCGATTACTTTCGCGATTTTATCAGGCCAACAGCAGACTGGCGTCAGCTTAATGTTGCTCGTTGAGTCAATGGACGAAGGACCTCTATTGGCACAATCTCGCTTTACTTTATCCAATAATATCACTGCACCTGAATTAACTGAAAGGTTAATTAAGGTTAGTAATAAACTACTTGTAAAACATATAGGTGATTACCTTACAGGTAAACTGAAGCCTTATCCTCAGCCAGCAACTAAAACAGCTAGCTACTCTCGTAAACTGACTAAATCTGACGGAATTTTAGACTTTACAAAAACAGCCGTTCGTTTAGAACGCGAGATTCGAGCATATACTGATTGGCCGAAGAGCCATACTATTATTGCTGGTATAGATGTTATAGTAACAAAAGCTCATAGTGTTCCTTCAAGCTTCAGCAATACACCGGGTGAAATTTATGTTATGCAAGATATTGGCGCCTTAATGATACAGTGCTCTAGTGGATATCTTTGTGTAGAAATGATTAAGCCCTTAGGTAAAAAAGAAATGTCAGTAAAATCATTCTTGGCGGGCTACGGCCAGCGCTTGTATTCTAGTAATAAATAATAGCTATACAACTGATGGTGGTTGCTGATCCTCTTCTTGAGGAATCTGCGATAGTGGTACAGGCTGTTGTATAGGTTGTTGAGATGATGCGGTAGGTTGAGATGATTGGCTCGCAGCAATTATCTGTGGTGCAGCTTGTTTAATCTCTATCTTTAGTGATTCTAATTCATTCACTACAACTTGCTTATAGTCGGGGAAATTTGTTTCAAGCCACCTCAACGCCCCCGCTTCATTATTCGTGTCTAAGAAGCTTTCAAATTCATCAAGCTGATTATTTGTCATTCTTTCTGCTAACTTCATACCGACTCTCATTTCAAGAGTTTCTAATATGTGACCAAACATTTTATGCTTTTCCTCAGGCGATAAGCCACCTAAGCCTAGTTCTACTAATAGATTTTCATCCAATTTTATCATGTGACATCCTTGACTTAATGTTTCACACCTTATTCTACCAGAAAAATAATATTTGCTAGATATTTTTAGCTATAATAAATATCATCATACTGCTACCTATTAGAGCTCATTATATTGAAATAAAAATATCCCACACAAAATAACTCTGAGGATAATTTACTTATCGTCAATGAAATAGCTAGTATATTGAAACTAGTACTTTAATCATAATGAAAACAACAATCAAGATGACTGCAAGAAAAAAGCCAACCCATATCGATCTTGCATTAGATATTGACCGGTTGACTAGTCCAATATCCTGAGTTTTCTGTTTTTTGTACTTTTGGCCTTCTTCTGTTTTATCAACTCTAACTGTCGTTAATGTACTGTCTGCTGATGTTCTGGATTCAGTGTTTTGTGTCTTTGCGCCTACTTGCAAGCCAGATAGTATCTCTCCTACCGATATAGCTTTCCCTTGCTCGCCAGGATCATCTTGAATCTCACGTCGCATCTCCAATTCTTTCTCGGTAATCCCTCGAGCAAATCTTGTCTCTGACACCTTCTCCGTGCCTTGTTGTGCCTTTGACCTTATTCCATCCGCGATAATTTGTGTCTCATCAACTTCTAATAGCCTATCTGGTGTACTCTCAGCTCGACTAATAGGATAGTATTCTGTCTCACTTGTGTAGGGCTCATCTTTTTCCTCTCTCCATTTAGGCTGTTGAGCTTCCATGATTATCTCAATTTATATCACTTTTACAGTTTTCGTACAATTGTATCTCTTGTAAAAACTTGGAGAGAATCGCCTTCATTTAGATTTACTCGTGCTGTAGTTTTGAAACTTAATCCACACATCTCTCCCTCATGAACTTCCTTGACGTCCTGAGGGCCACGCTTTAAGTTTGTCACCTCGACTTCAGCTAGCAGCTCTTTACCACGCATTACCCTTGCAAAAGAAGGTATTACAATAACACCTTTAGTTACCTCTCCACCGCATATAATCTCTGATTTGGTAGTCTTGAACACACCCTTAACTAAAAGTATGCCGAGATCAGTCTCAACGACTTTTGGTGCAAGCAGTTGGCTTAGTTCACTTCTCGCGTCGTCAATCAACTCATAAATAATCCTGTAAAGACGAACGCTTATTTTGTCTCTATTGGCGGCCTGCCTAATATTACTTGGCATAGTTACATTAAACCCATATATTACTGCATGGCTAGAATGGGCGAGCTGAATATCATTATCATTTATATTACCGATACCCGAGCCAACAATTCTAATAGCAACTTCTTCTGTGTCTAGTGATTTGAGACTATCTATAACTGAAGTTAGCGACCCTCGTACATCAGCTTTGACAATAACATTAAGCTCTTCAACCTGTTTAGTCCGATTTATTATTCTGATCAACTCAGTACTATTAACTCCTAGATGACCCGTTCTGTTTTTCCGATCGCTAAGCATCTCAGTAGCAGCTTGACGTGCTTCTTTTTCGCTTTTTACTAATCGAAATTCATCTGCAAATTCTGGTAATTCCTTAAATCCAGTAATTACAACCGGTGTAGATGGTCCCGCTTCTTTCAACGGCTTACCCTCTGTAGACTCTAGATTACGGACTCGTGCATAAGCTACTCCGGCGGTAATGTAGTCTCCAGACCGTAATCTACCGGCCTCTACAAGCGCAATGGCGACAGGCCCACGACCCTTTTCCATATGAGCTTCGATTATTAAACCCTCTGCCGGAACATCAAGGTCAGCCTTCAAGTCTTCGACATCTGCAACAAGCAACACCATATCCAGAAGTTTCTCAATGCCTGTCTTATTTTTTGCTGAAACCTCAATCGCAACAATTTCACCACCCCAGCCCTCTACTAATAGATTGTGTTCCGCAAGTTGTTGTTTAACACGGTTTGGATCAGCATCTTGTTTATCGATTTTATTAATCGCCACAATAATCCTAACGCCAGCTTTCTGGGCAAAGCGAATTGCTTCTAACGTCTGAGGCTTAATACCGTCGTCAGCCGCAACTACTAAAATCACAAGATCAGTCAATCTCGCACCGTGCTCTCTTAATGCTGCGAAGGCTTCATGACCAGGAGTATCAAGAAAGGTAATATCCCTACTATTATGCTTAACCTGATAGGCTGATATATGTTGCGTTATTCCACCAGCTTCTTTTTTCGCAACGTTTTCACCCCTTATCGCATCAAGAAGACTTGTCTTGCCATGATCTACATGACCCATAACGGCAACAACAGGTGGCCTAGAAGACGCCTTCTCGCTTAGTGTACGTTTCTCTTGTATCCTGATAGTTGCTTGTGGTTTCTTAACCAATTCAATATCTAGCCCAAGCTCGCCAGTTATGATTTGAGCTGTATCGAAATCAATTCTTTCATTAACGGAAACCATAACACCATTTTTCATAAGCTCCGTTATTAACTTAGATACTGGTAGCATTAATTTTTCGGCTAAGTTGCCGACTGTGATGGTTTCTTCTACTTCAATTTTCATACTCATCGGCTTCTTTGCCTCCTTTCTGCCAATATCATTAATCCAGCATAAATTCTTCGTTATAAGTTATAACAATAGCTCAATTATTACTTAACTCCCTTAAGGCTCAACGCGATTTTACGCCCTTCAATATCAATATCTAGCACTTTGAATTTCTTTTTCTCATTTAGTTGGAAGATCTTCTCGGGATCAATTCCATCGTCACTACTCATCTCAGACACATGTACTAGCGCTTCGACAGAGGAACTTAATTGAACAAAAGCGCCAAACGGTGTTATCCGAGTTATCTTACCTTCAACAACTTCTCCTTTTTTGAACGCTTTAACTTCGCTTAGCCATGGATCTTCTTGCATCTGTTTCAAACTGAGACTCAAGCGATCTTTATCTATCGCAATAATCTTTGCCTCTATCTGCTGGCCTATTTTTACATGATTGCGGGGGTTCTCTACTCTCTCCCAAGATATTTCAGAAATATGAATCAACCCCTCAATACCATCAACATTAACAAAAGCACCGAAATCAATTACGCCTGTAATTGCTCCTTTTACGGTATCTCCAACCTTTAATTTACCAAATCGCTCCTGTGTCTCGTCTTTTATTGCTTCTTTTTCTGAGAAGATTAACTTATTATCCTTACGACTTAAATCAAGTATTCGAACACGCAAGGTCTTTCCAATTAACTGATTTAACTTTTGTAAAATTTCATCTTTATCAGCGCCAGATACACGCGGATAATTGCCGGCAGCTAGTTGTGATACGGGCAGAAACCCTCTGATACCCTCTAACTCAATTAACAGACCGCCACGATTTGCATCATATGGTACTACTTCCAATATACTTCCATCCTCAAAAGCTTGCTGTAATTGATCCCAACCACGATCTTTAGCGGCTCTGCGCATACTTAATAGTGCATATCCTTCGTCTAACTCTGGATCAAGTACACTCACGACAATACTCTGCCCTTTTTCTAGTTGTTGATTCTGGCCTATCTCACGACGAGATACTATCCCAACACCATTTGCGCCAAGGTCAACCCACGCTTCATGTTTATAGACTGATGCCACAACACCCTCTACAACATCGCCAGTCTTGAGTTGTTTTATATCTTCGGACGCCAGTAAGTCGTCCATAGTAATATTAGATTTTGACATGTTTTTCATGCCTCCTTACACTTCTGCGGTAGTCCGTAGACCAATATTCCGCCAGACTTATCGCCTATTATATCTGTTTCTATCTAATGCGTAAAGGCTTCGGCGTAGAAGCTACCCATGGAACTTTCACTCTCTGTCTATGATATACTAACCACATGTATGCAGCTATCGATATTGGCGGCACAAAGACACTAATTGCAACGTTTAGTGAAGAGGGTAAAGTCACTGAAAGTATTAAGTTTCCAACATCGAAGAATTATCATGATTTTATTGATGATTTGGCAACTAATGTTGCCAAATTTTCTACAAGAGATTTCATTAGCTTTTGCGTCGCTGCCCCTGGTAGAATTGATAGAAAACAGGGTGTAGGAATTAATTTCGGTAATTTAAGCTGGAAAGATGTACCTATCCTTTTTGACAGCAAAAAAATATTAAATGCTCCCGGGATACTTGAAAATGACGCAAAGGTTGCTGGTTTGTCAGAAGCATTGGAACTAAATAATATAGAATTTCGTAAAGTACTATACATAACAATCAGTACCGGAATCGGAAGTGGATTAATCATTGACCAAAAGATTGATCCAGATTTTCTTGATATGGAGGTTGGCCATATGCTTCTGGAGCACGGTGATAGATTGATTAGGTGGGAAGATTTCGCATCAGGCAGCGCAATAGTTGAGAGATTTGGGAAGAGAGTCAGTGAGATTCCCGAAAATAATGCCGAGGCATGGTACTTAATTGCCCGTAATATTGCTATTGGCCTAATCAATGTCGTAGCAATTCTGACCCCAGATATTATTGTCTTGGGTGGTGGAGTTAGTACAAATCTTTCGAAATTCAAGGACAGGCTTATGGAGCAAATGAAAATTTATGGAAATCCTATGCTTACAATACCGCCCATAGTACAAGCCAAACGTACTGAAGAGGCTGTAATCTATGGTTGCTATGAGCTGGCTAAAACGATAAGATAATAGCTTGATGGAAAAGTTGGTTCATAATCTTAAAAATCTTCTTCCTGGAGTAACATTCACGCAGGAGGATTCTTTCTCCTGGTCGCCCGATACTTCTACAATAACCTACAAAAAACTCCCACTAGATAATCTATATGAAGTAGATAAGCCACAATACACATGGGCACTTTTGCATGAGGCATCTCATGCTCTTCTTGGTCATAAGACTTACAAAAAGGATGTGGACTTATTGCTAATGGAGGTTGCGGCTTGGGAGAAAGCCAAAAATCTTGCATTACAATTTAATATAAAAATCAATGAGGGTCATATCCAGGACTGTCTGGATACATACAGAGACTGGCTCCACCAAAGAAGTACATGCCCACGATGCGGTACTATAAGCCTTCAGGTTTCAGCTTACACGTACAATTGCTTCAACTGTTCATCTGTCTGGCATGTCACAACATCACGCTTTTGTCGTGCATATCGTATCAGTATTGCCTCAAACAAAAAGTCGCCAGAGGAGTTATTACCTCAAGCAACTTTTCGGTAGTTCATAAATTACGACAGCTTTTTCGTACGACGACTGATACGGCCACCTTTAGCACCGGCGATACGAGCTAATTCACGATTAGCATAAAAACCACCAGTTGTTCCTTTCTTTCCGCCAATAGCTCCAATCCGTGCATAAAAATCAGCCCCGTACTTTGCCTTATTAGTATTTGCAGCTGCTTTACCACCCTGTTTAGTTCCAGCCATTTTACGACCTCCTTATAATATTATGCTTACGCTTTTGCATTCGAGCAGTAATATTTATTGCCAACTATTGCAAAAAGATATTACATCACACAAAAAGTTTGCCAACTAATCTGTGGCAAACCCTCTGTTTCTTCTCGAAACTAAAACTATGATATAACAAGCGTAAGCAAAAGTCAACTATTTCCAGTGGCGTTCCAAAAACAGAGCTTGTAACCATCGGGGTCTTTCGTAATAAACTCTCGATTACCCCACTCCCAATCACGTGGGTTTGTGACTGGACTTAGCCCTGATGCTACTTGGCGTTGATGTTCGGCATTGACGTCGTCAACTTTAATGTAAATATACATGCCTTTTCCCTTATCGCCAGCCAATGAATCACCATTAAACTCTTCTTCGTCTCGCATACTTACTAGTGTCATCCTAAAATTACCTAAAGAAATTTCTGAAAATGAATCCGTGCTTACATCAATCACAAAGCCTAGTTTCTTATAAAACCTCTCGGATATCTTATTATCTTGAACCCAAAGTAATATATTCGTAAATTTCATGATTACATTCTGCAACGAAACAATACATAGTTCACAGTATTTTTTACAACATTAATACAAGTCTTCCTCTAAGACAGAAAAGAGACCTCCCCACTAGGAGGTCTCTTTTATAATTCGGCACCGTGCTATTTTCCCAGGGTTTGATGGCCCAAGTATTGTAACCGCTGAGAGGCTTAACTGCTGTGTTCGGTATGGTAACAGGTGTTTCCCTCTCGCCATGGGCACCGAATTGGTATAAGTGTCAAGTTAGCTTATTAACTAATGTAGTCATAAAACATAGTGATAGGCTTTATACCTGTTCGATGTCCATATATATCATACATGATATATTGCACAGATAAAAAATATTAAGGTTAAGGCAAACGATGATGCTTGATCAGCACCAATAACCAGTCAATGCACTTGCTTCCCCGAACTATGCATTTGAGCACAGAGGTGATCTTCTTGCAATAAATACAAGTAAGCTATATGAAAATACACGCTTACACGTATCATAGTCAAAAGACCGTATCCTGTGCCAAAAACAGTTTATAAAGCCTAGCTTTGTTAGACTTTCAAGCTGTGATGCACATTTCAAGGGTTATAAAAAGTCAATGGGACTATTAGTACGCTTCGGCTCAATACGTTACCGTACTTTCACCTTGCGCCTATCAAACTGATCGTCTTTCAGTGTCCTCATAGGGAAATCTAATCTTGGGTGAGGCTTCGCGCTTAATATGCTTTCAGCGCTTATCCTTTCCGCACATAGCTACCCAGCCATGCTCCTGGTAGAACAACTGGTACACCAGCGGTGCGTCCATCCCGGTCCTCTCGTACTAGGGATAGCTCCCCTCAAATTTCCTACCGTCCATAGCGGATATAAACCGAACTGTCTCACGACGTTCTAAACCCAGCTCACGTACCTCTTTAACCGGCGAACAGCCGGACCCTTGGGACCTGCTCCAGCCCCAGGATGAGATGAGCCGACATCGAGGTGCCAAACAGCGCCGTCTATGTGAACTATTGGGCGCTATAAGCCTGTTATCCCCGGCGTAACTTTTATCCGTTTGCGTTGTCGATTCCACTTTCATATACCTCGAAAGGTAAATACAACGGGTCACTAGCTCCTACTTTCGTATCTGCTTGGCTTGTAGGCCTCACAGTCAAGCTGGCTTATGCGCTTGCACTATCACTTCGATTTCCATCCGAAGTTAGCCAACCTTTGAACGCCTCCGCTACTCTTTAGGAGGCAACCGCCCCAGTTAAACTACCCATCAGACACGGTCCCGAACCCTGAAAACAACAATGAGTTTATCAAAACTTCGTTTCTTCCATAATCCAATTTCCTATGAAGGAAAAAATAGTTCGAGCAAAAAATCGCATTTCTTGCCCGACACCATGAGAAAAACGTAGTTCTGTCTCATTACCATTTTGAGGGCTCGGTAAGAACAGAAATACAACAAGGGTGGTATTTCACTGATGACTCCACCAGAGCTAACGCCCTAGCTTCATAGTCTCCCACCTATGCTACACATGTTGTACCTATGCCCAATGTCAAACTGTAGTAAAGCTGCACGGGGTCTTCTCGTCCTGCTACGGACAGACGGCATCTTTACCGTCAATGCACTTTCACCGAGCTCTTCGTTGAGACAGTACCCATATCATTACTCCATTCGTGCGGGTCAGAACTTACCTGACAAGGAATTTCGCTACCTTAGGACGGTTATAGTTACCGCCGCCGTTCACTGGGGCTTCAGTTTGCACCGTGAAGCACTCCCCTTAACCTTCCAGCACCGGGCAGGAGTCAGCCCCTATACATCCACTTTCGTGTTAGCAGAGACCTGTGTTTTTAATAAACAGTTGCATGGGTTCTTTCGCTGCGGCCTCGCCGCAATAATATCATTGATATCTATTACTCAGAAATTTGGACACATAAAACTAATTATGCTACATCAATTCCGAGAAGGAACAATATCATTGCGGCGAGGCAGACCTTATCCCGAAGTTACGGTCGCTGTATTGCCGAGTTCCTTAACGAAGATTCACTCGTACGCCTTAGTCTTCTCGACCTGAGCACCTGTGTTGGTTTGCGGTACGGATAGCCAAACCCACACGTCATCAAGCTTTTCTTGTCACCACTATCACAAGAATCAGCCAAAAGGCTTTTCATTCACAGTTGTTACGCTGTTTAGACGGGTATAACCATGAACCCGCTCCTGCTAATATGATGCGCACTTGATGACAAAGTATGACTAGTACGGGAATATTAACCCGTTGTCCATCGCCTACGCTACACGCCTCGGCTTAGGACCGACTAACCCTGGGACGATTATCGTGGCCCAGGAAACCTTGCTCTTCCGGCGGGTAGGATTCTCACCTACCTTATGGTTACTCATTCCAGCATTCTCACTTCCTCACGCTCCACCGAACCTCACGATTCAACTTCAACACAGAGAGGAACGCTCCTCTACCACGCATGTCTGACGACACACATCCTCAGCTTCGGTACTACACTTGAGCCCCGTTACATTTTCCGCGCAAGATCTCTTGACGAGTGAGCTGTTACGCACTCTTTAAATGAATGGCTGCTTCTAAGCCAACATCCTCGTTGTTTAAGAAATCTCACCTCGTTTCCCACTTAGTGTAAATTTAGGGACCTTAGCTGGAGGTCTGGGCTGTTTCCCTTTTGAGCGCCGAGCTTAGCCCCGACGTTCTAACTGCTGTAGTTCCACATTCTGTATTCGTAGTTTGTCAAGGGTGAGTACCCTCGCGGGCCCCAGTCCGAAACAGAGCTCTACCCCAGAATGCTACCGTACAACGCTAGCCCTAAAGCTATTTCGAGGAGAACCAGCTATCTCCAAGTTCGATTGGCATTTCACCGCTAACCACAGGTCATCCAAGGCATTTGAAACTGCCCCTGGTTCGGTCCTCCACGCAGTTTTACCTACGCTTCAACCTGCCCATGGTTAGGTCACTTGGTTTCGGGTCTAATCCTGCCAACTAAACGCCCTGTTCAGGCTCGCTTTCACTGTGGCTCCACCAAATGGCTTAACCTCGCTGACAAAATTAACTCGCTGGATCGTTCTACAAAAAGCACGCCGTCACGGGGACGAGACAAACCTACGGTTTTTCTCGTCGCGCGGGCAAAATGGAATACATTTTGTCCGGCTGCTCTTTTCCCTACTTCGAGGGTTGAAAGCTTGATGACAAAGTAGATTTACCTTGTCCCCGCTCCGACTCCTTGTACGCACACAAATTCAGGTTCTATTTCACTCCCCTCCCGGGGTTCTTTTAACCTTTCCCTCACGGTACTAGTTCTCTATCGATCATAAGATATATTTAGCCTTGGAGGGTGGTCCCCCCAGCTTCAGTCAGGGTTTCACGTGTCCCGACCTACTCGACAACGGTAATGAGACAAAACCTAAAGGATTATTCTCATCATACAGACAAATATATTTTTTCTATCCAGTCTTGCCTTCTGGACGCAATTAAATCCTTACTTTTACTAAGATTAAATTGCCGTAAATATACAATAATTGATTTAATTGATGAGCCCTTCGGGCTCAGTCTCATTACCTTTTTGCAAATATAAGGTTAGCGAAACTTAGCATACCAGGCTTTCACTGTCTATGGCCAGCCTTTCCAGACTGTTCTGCTCGCTTCGCTGTTTTCTTACCTTATGCAGGCTATTGGTAGCACCTACCTCCAAACCCCGAACTTTATATTGTCAATAAAGTATATAGCTTTAATTAACTGTTAATAAAGTACGAAGCTTGGTTTCTTGCAATGTCACAACCCCTTAATTACATTCGTCTACCAACTTATTCACCCGGCAAATTGCCAGATGAAAGTCATTAAGGTTTGGGCTTTTCCGCGTTCGCTCGCCACTACTTACGGAATCGTTGTTTACTTTCTTTTCCTCGAGGTACTAAGATGTTTCAGTTCCCCCGGTCTCCTTCAACAAGCCTATGTGTTCAGCTTGTGATGACTAGGCATGACCCTAGTCGGATTTCTCCATTCGGACATCTCCGGTTCATAGCTTAGTTAGCAGCTCCCCGGAGCTTATCGCAGCTCCTCACGTCCTTCATCGGTATCTTATGTCAAGGCATCCCTTGTGCGCGCTTGAGTAACTTTTTACGATAACGTAACTCTAAAAAATGAATTACGAAATTTTAAGTGCAATTGACTAGTTATTGGTAATAACCAACACTATTAACTCCATAGGTATTTATTAATCATCTATCTCCGTTGAGAACTATAAGATTTAACAAAGCCCCAGGATTGCCGTTTGCCTTTACTCACTTGAAAACAAAATTAGCTCCAAGTAAGTTATCTCAAAATATTTAGCCTAATTGTTAAGTTACGAACTCAAGGCGTCTTAATGACAGTACACATCTATCATAATTTGCTTGAAACTTGAGCTTACGTTTTTAGCTTGGCGGTTTACGTCAAACAAACGACCTAAACTCAAGCAACTATAGTATATTATCACTACTAACAGAGGCGGTCAACCATTATCTGATGTAATAGTTGCTACAATAACATAGGTGTTCTGTTGGATTATTCTTGGTGTTGCTTGATCTTGGTGGAGCAACGGGGACTCGAACCCCGGACCCCCTGCTTGCAAAGCAGGTGCTCTAGCCAGCTGAGCTATTGCCCCTATTATTATACTAGTGGTGGGCGATCGGGGACTTGAACCTCGGACCTCGTCATTATCAGTGACGCGCTCTAACCAGCTGAGCTAATCGCCCATTAAAATACTGAGGTATTGTACCCGAAACCTCGATTTTCAACAACATCGAATGTCATGTGACAATGGTGTAAAGTTTCAAAAAGAACCCTTCTCGCAGATAGGGTTCTTTGCACTTTGACTTCTCGTTCCTGTGAAGTCCTGACAGATTAAAAACCTCTGTAGTGCAATCAACATCAAGCTCGTAAGCTAACTCCTTAGCGATAGTTGTCAGCTTAATACAACTATCAAGGATCGACCATAGCTCATGTGCTCTATAGAGGCACACGGCTTGGTAAAACTCCCTAGAAAGGAGGTAATCCATCCGCACGTTCCCGTACGGATACCTTGTTACGACTTAACCCCAATCATCTCCCCTACCTTAGGCCTAGGCAAAGCTAGGACGTCGGGTATTGGCGACTTTCATGGTTTGACGGGCGGTGTGTACAAGACCCGGGAACGTATTCACGGTAGTGTGCTGACCTACCGTTACTAGCGATTCCAACTTCAAGCAGGCGAGTTTCAGCCTACTATCCGAACTGAGACCGATTTTGATGGGATTTGCTCCGTCTCGCGACTTAGCTACCCTTTGTATCGGCCATTGTAGCGTGTTTCTAGCCCCAGGCGTAAGGGTAATACTGACCTGACATCATCCCCTCCTTCCTCCCCGTTGCCGGGGCAGTCTAGCTAGAGAAATTCAACTAACTATAAGGGTTGCGCTCGTTGATGGACTTAACCAAACATCTCACGACACGAGCTGACGACGGCCATGCAACACCTGTCACTTGGTTCCCGAGGGCACAATTTCCTTTCGGAAGTCTTCCAAGGATGTCAAGCCTGGGTAAGGTTCTTCGCTTACCATCGAATTAAAGAACACGCTCCACCGCTTGTGCGGGTCCCCGTCAATTCCTTTATGTTTTAAGCTTGCGCTCGTACTCCACAGGCGGGATGCTTAACGCGTTAGCTTCGCTACGTCGCGGGTCGATACGCGGCACAGCTAGCATCCATCGTTTACGGCGTGGACTAACGGGGTATCTAATCCCGGTCGCTCCCCACGCTTTCGTGCCTTAGTGTCAGGAACAAGCCAGTTACCTGCCTACGCCATCGGTGTTCCTCCCAATATCTACGGATTTCACTCCTACACTGAGAATTCCAGTAACCTCTCTCGCCCTCTAGCTTAGCAGTTTTGGTAATGGGCGTATGGTTGAGCCATACTATTTCACTACCAACTTACTATGCCACCTACGCAACTCTTTACGCCCAGTAATTCCGGATAACGCTTGGATCTTCCGTATGACCGCGGCTGCTGGCACGGAATTAGCCGATCCTTATTCATATGCTACCGTCAAAATCGTCACATATAAAAGCAGTTTACAACCCGAAGGCATTCATCCTGCACGCGGCGTTGCTCCATCAGGCTTTCGCCCATTGTGGAAAATTCCCTACTGCTGCCTCCCGTAGGAGTCTGGGCCGTTCTCAGTCCCAGTCTGGCTGATCATCCTCTCAGACCAGCTAAAGATCGTCGCCTTGGTGAGCCGTTACCTCACCAACAAGCTAATCTTACGCAGGCTGTTCCCAAAGCACATAAAGCTTTAATCCGAAGACCACATGCGGTATTAGCTACTCTTTCGAGCAGTTATCCCTCACTTTGGGGTACATTCCTACGTGTTACTCAGCCGTCCGCCGCTCGTCACCCGAAGTGTTACCGCTCGACTTGCATGTATTAGGCACGCCGCCAGCGTTCATCCTGAGCCAGGATCAAACTCTCCAAAAAGTAGATAAGGGGCTTACCCCTTAGTTGCGGTACAAGTAGATAAACTGCTCGATACCGACCTATCCCCCTAAAGCGATTTCTTACGAAATCGTAGGCGGCTATCCACAAAGAATTTGTTCTAGCGCCAGTTGAAACTGACTTACTTTGAATCAATAATGATTCATTCTAAAACAATTCACATAATATGAACTGACGTTGATTTGCACTACACAAGTTTTTAACGAACTTTTCAGAGACACTCAAATAAATGCTCCGAAAGGCTTCGAATATATTACCCCTTACCATCTAACTATGTCAAGCATAATAATAGTCATAGATTTTTTTACAACTTTATCCGCCGACTTTATACTTTGTATCTATTTTGTATCTATTTTACTAACCCCATGTTCTTTATTGTCTGTTTCTGCTGTTTTGTCAACAAGAGCTAAGGAAACCACGCAATCACCTTCATTAAGTCTCATAATTCGTACTCCTTGGGTAGCCCGACCGAGCAATGGGATATCCTTAAGTCTCAATCGAATTGTCTGACCGTTCTGAGAAATCAAAATAATCTCCTGGAGATCATCTCCACTTAGTGTTTTTACGCCTACTAGTTCTCCGGTTTTCTTGTTTACTACGGCAGAGCGTATCCCCACTCCACCGCGTTTATGGGAAGCAAATTGAGCAATTTTTGTTCGCTTACCATATCCCTGCTCACTAATAACGAATATGCTACTACCTGCCTTCACTATGTCCATTCCAATTACTTGATCGCCAGAACGGAGTCGTATACCGCGTACACCTCGAGATACACGCCCCATAGGACGCACATCCTTTTCACTAAATCTTATTGCTTGACCTTGTTTTGTAGAGATTACAACTTCTTCTTCACCGTTCGTCATTCTTATCCACTTCAGTTCATCACCGTCATCCAGGTTAATAGCTATCAGCCCAGTTTGTCGGACATTCTTATATTGCTCAAAAGGCGTTTTCTTTACAACTCCTCGTATAGTACACATCAGCAAATTACCACCACTAGTTTGCTTGTTAACGTTTATTACCGAACTAATAATTTCTTCAGGCTGAAGTTGAAGTAAGTTAATTATGGCAATTCCTTTGGCGCTCAGCGATGCTGCTGGCACTTCGTACGTTCGAAGCCTAAATACACGTCCTTTGTTTGTAAAGAAAAGTAGATAATCATGTGTACTGGTGTTCACGACATGATCAATTACATCCTCATCGCGTGTAGCCATACCACGACGACCTTTGCCTCCCCGTCTTTGTTTTTTGTACTCAGCTATTGAACTCCGTTTTATGTAATCATTTGCTGTTAATGTTACAACTACCTGTTCCTCAGGAATAAGATCCTCATCACTTAGCTTTCCGAGTTCTTGAGGTATAACCCTAGTCCGCCTTTCGTCTCCGAATTGCTTTTTGATTGCCCTAACTTCTTCTTTTATAATACCAAGAATCCTGTCTTCGTCAGAAAGTATTGCTTCTAGCTCAGATATCAGCCTAATCAAGTCCGCCAACTCATCTTCAATCTTCTTGCGCTCCAGCCCAGCTAATGTACGTAGTTGCATCGCCAATATCGCACGAGCTTGTATCTCTGTTAAACTGAAGTTCTCTATTAAGTTAGTTTGAGCCTCTTCGGTGGTATGACTTGCTCTAATCGTCGCAATTACTTCCTCTATATGATCAAGCGCTATCTTCAGCCCTTCAAGGACATGGGCACGCTCTTTGGCTTTGCGCAATTCATAATCCGTTCTACGCCTAACGACTAATTGCCGATGCTTAATATATTCCTGAAGAATATCTTGTAGCCCTAAAACACGTGGCTGTAAACCATCAACCAAAGCTAACATATTGTAATGAAAGGTCATTTGTAAAGGTGTCAACTTATAAATCTGATTTAAGATCTTCTTTGGGTAACCGTCTTTTTTAATATCTATAACGATTCTAACCTGGCCGCGCGCTGTCTCATCACGAATATCACTTATACCGTTAATTTTCTTCTCTTTTACTAGGTCTGCAATTTTAATAATAAGATTTTCTTTGTTTAATAAGTAGGGGATTTCCGTTATAACGATTTGTTGTCTACCCTTGTCGCTTTCCACTACTTCAGCGACACCCCGTACAATTATTCCACCCCTACCAGTAGCAAATGCTGCCCGTATAGAGTCCGCACCATAGATTATGCCACCGGTCGGAAAGTCAGGGCCCTTAACGTGCTCAAGTATGTCATCGAGTGTCGCGTTCGGTTTATCAATGAGTTTAATAATCGCGTCCGCAATCTCATTCAAATTATGAGGCGGGATATTGGTTGCCATGCCAACAGCAATACCCATTTGTCCATTTAGCAATAAATTTGGAAGCTTTGCTGGAAGCACCTCGGGTTCTTGTTCTGACCCATCATAATTATCCCGAAACGGCACAGTCTCTTTATCGATATCTTCTAGTAAAGCCAATCCGGCTTTGGCCATGCGAGCTTCTGTATATCGTTGTGCAGCAGGAGGATCACCATCCATTGAACCAAAGTTCCCCTGTCCATCTACTAGGAGATAGCGTGTCGACCAATCCTGCGCCAATCGCACCATAGCGTCATAGATAGCTACATCACCATGAGGGTGGTATTTACCCATAACATCACCAGTAATTCGAGCACTCTTGACGAATTTGCTTCCAGGCTTCCAGCCATTTTTTTCCATAGCATACAAAATTCTACGGTGAACTGGCTTAAGGCCATCTCGTACATCTGGCAGTGCTCTAGATACTATAACGCTCATCGAATATCGTAAGTAGCTGTCTTCCATTACATCTTCGACAGATCTAAGCTCAAGACTCCTTGAATGGTCACTATCAACTACTTCAACAAGTGATTGTTTCTCAAGCTGAAGCTCATCCTGTTTGTCTTCCAACGGTTTACCCTTGCTCCCATCTGCCATATTAGACATCCAAATCTCTCACAAACCTAGCATGAGCCTGTATGAAGTTCTTCCGTAGTTCAACCTCAGTACCCATTAATTTATTAAAAATTGCATCCGCCTTTTCGGCATCAGCTAGTTTAACTTGAACCAGAACACGATTCTCTGGATTCATCGTAGTCTCCCAAAGCTGCCCTGCATCCATTTCGCCAAGTCCTTTGTACCGCTGAATATCAGTGAGAGCTGCTTGCTTCTTTCTATCATCTTTTGAGTTTACAGCAACCCCACGCTTTTTCCGTTCTTCAATAATCCTATCAATAATCTCATCTCTTTCTTTATCGCTAAATGCATACCACCGCTTGTTATTTGGGGCTCGCAAAAGATAGAGAGGCGGTTTAGCTAAGTAAAGATAACCACCATTTATAATTCCCTGCATGTGTCTAAAGAAAAATGTTAATAGCAAAGTACTAATGTGGCTTCCGTCAACGTCAGCATCCGTCATTATAATAATCCTGTGGTAACGTAGTCCCTCAATATTGAATTGTTCCTCGATGTTAACCCCAAGAGCTTTAATTAATGCTACGATTTCATTATTCGCCAACATTTTATCTAGTCGAGCTCGTTCAACATTTAATACTTTGCCACGCAACGGCAAAATTGCTTGAGTTTTACTATCACGTCCTTGTTTAGCGGAACCACCGGCAGAATCTCCCTCAACAATATAAAGTTCAGAGTCACTAGGGTTTTTGCTCGAGCAATCAGCCAGCTTACCTGGAAGTCCAGAACCTTCCAATACGCCTTTTCGAATAATGTTATCGCGCGCTGCACGTGCAGCTTTTCGAGCCCGGGCTGCTAAAAGTGCCTTGCCTACGATTTTTCGTGCTATAGCTGGATGTTCTTCAAGATAATAACCCAGGTACTCTGAGAGTACTTGCTCTACATAACCACGTATCTCGGGATTACCAAGCTTATTCTTTGTTTGACCTTCAAACTGCGGATCTGGTAATTTAACTAATATTACAGCCGTGATACCCTCGCGTGTATCTTCTCCTGATAAGTTCTCTTCCTTTTCCTTCAGCAAGCTATTCTTTCTGGCATAATCGTTTATAACCCGTGTAAGTGCAGCTCTAAAACCTGTAAGGTGCGTACCACCGTCCGGGTTATAGACATTATTAGCAAAAGCCTTAATTGTCTCGCTGAAGTAATCAGCATATTGCAGTGCTATCTCAACTTGTGTATCTTTTACTTGCTTATCAACGTAAAAAACATCGTCATCAATAACGTCTTTGCCAACATTGAGATGCTTAACGTACGATTGTATCCCACCTTCGAAGTAGAACCCATACTTTGCATTAGTGCGCTCATCTACAATTGAGGTTCGTATGCCCTTAGTTAAATAGGCTGTATGGCGCAATCTATCTAGAACTGTTGCATAGTTTATTTCTGTTGTTTCAAATACCGTACTATCAGGATAAAAGGTAATCTCAGTACCGGTCTTGTCAGTTTTGCCAACTACTTTGAGTATATCTTTAGGAACACCCACCTCGTATTCTTGGTAATGAATCTTGCCATCTCTATAAACTTGAATATAAAATCTTGACGACAAGGCATTAACTACACTAGACCCTACGCCGTGAAGCCCGCCAGAAACCTTATAACCACTACCTCCAAACTTACCGCCAGCATGTAGTACAGTAAGTACCGTCTCAACGGTGCTCTTGCCTGTTTTGGGATGAATATCTGTAGGGATGCCTCTTCCATTATCGTACACCCTAATTCCACCATCAGCGAGTAAAGTAACTTCAATACTCGTCGCATAGCCAGCAAGCGCTTCATCTACACCATTATCAATAATTTCCCACAACAGATGATGTAGTCCCTCTTCACCAGTTCCACCTATATACATACCTGGCCGTTTACGTACAGGCTCTAAGCCCTCAAGAACTTGAATCTGGTCCGCAGAATATCCTGCCTTTTGTCTAGCCACTTCTACTAATTAACCCTCTTTGCACTTTGTTACTTTAAACTTGAGTCATATACTAGTATATCGTATTTTTCAAACCTCTACAACTGTAGGAAAGTAGCTACCAATAGCTATATTGTATAAAAAAGGTTTTTTAATGCTCATACGTACAATAAGTAGTAAGTATCTATCTTTTAGAGATATAACTTATCTTCTATGATTAAATTCCAAGCTTGCCTGACTTATACGCTTATGCTTCAATTAGTAATGAGTGATATTCGTTATAAAAAACGGAAAAATATAAAATGTTCAACAAACTTATAAGAAACCTACCATTCAACCCCAGCCTAATCAACGAAGTTGCTTTCTATGCTAAGCGTATGCGAAGCGAGTCGTCGATACGAAGGACTGGCTTGATATTTATTGTATTAGCTATGCTAATTCAGGTATTCGCCATAGTATTCCCACCACAACCCACTCTTGCTGAGTCAAATAATGATATCCTCCGAGGTGGCATTACGTCTCGTGAGCAAGCAACCAACTATTGCCGGACCAATACGCAAGGTTTTGCTGATATCCTTTCATATCACGGCATTAGCTGCGACGTAGTATCGAGTTCATCAATAAAAACTGTCAAGTCAACGGATTATAATAGACAATTACGATCTATGGGACGAGTACCCCAAGGTTCGGTTATTGCTCGTACGGGGAAGCCAACTAATGAGACCCGAGTTTCGATAAAAAATAAGAGTTATTATATGCGCAACTTATGGGCATGGGATGGATACAGCACATCTACTTACAAAATGTTGGCCATGAAGAACAACCAGGGTAAATCGATATTTATTATGTTTAATTGCGGTAACATCGTAACAATCGGTCATTACTCGCCACCAGCCCCTAAGCCTACTCCTCAACCTAGACCATCTACTAAACCAAAACCCCAAATAGATACCTGCCAAAATATCCCAGGCATACAACACACTACAGATGAGTGTGACACATGCCCTAATTTGCCAGGAATTCAAACCAACAAGGATCAATGCTACCCATGTCCAAACGCAGAGAATGATACCTCCATAACAGCTTGTCTTGAGATGACAAAGACTGCAGAAAACCTAACACAGAAAATACCAGACGCAAACGGAACCATAGCTGAAGCTAACGATGTAATTGTATACACGTTAACTACAAGAAACAAAGGAAATCAAGCAGTAGATTTTATTGTAGAAGAAAATCTTTCGGATGTATTGGAATATTCTAACGTAACAGATTTAGATGGAGGAAGTCTTGATAGTCAAAATATAGTTCAATGGCCAAAAGTAGACATACCAGCCAACTCAGAAATTATCAGAAAAATAACAGTAAGAATCAAAGATCCTATACCACAAACACCAACTTCCTCTTCTGACCCTGGCTCTCACGACTTAGTCATGACAAATGTTTATTACGGTAATTCAATAAATATAGAATTAACTGCAAGTATCTCTAAAAATACTGAACTAATTGTAAGTAGCCTGCCGCAAACTGGACCAGGTACCACTCTTGTAGTAGGCTTTACCCTGACGGCTTTCTTTTCGTATTTTCTGGCACGAAGTAGACTCATAGCAACTGAGATGGAAATTGTAAAGTCGGAATTTATATCATCAGGAGGCTTGTAGTATGAAAGAAAAAAAAATTGGCGGGCTAGAAAAGCATGAGCATGAAGAAGAATACATAATTGAGACCGGTATACGGCAGCCCGAGAAGCCACTGGATGAAATAGAATCTAAGCATGATAAGCAAGAAAGACATAACCACAATATCGATAAGATACAAGAAAGTATTCATGAATCAGCAGTTAGCGCGAAAGAAGTTAATATTAGTAAGCTAGATAAAGACAACAGTGATAGCAAACATATACTAGGTATTCATAGAGAGCTCAAGCAAGACGCTTACAAACAAACAATTCAAAGAGTTCGTAGTGCCCTACCTCCAATACAACGCTCATTCAGCAAACTCATTCACAATAAAACAATCGAACCTCTCAGCGAGGTAACATCCAAAACTATAGCCCGACCTTCGGGAATATTAAGTGGAGGAATAATTGCACTAGTGGGTAGTTCGGTTGTACTTTATATGGCTAGGTTTTATGGTTTCAGATACAATTTTTCACTATTTTTTATCCTACTGGGAGTAGGTTTTGTGTTTGGTTTACTCGCAGAAATAGGGATACATATAATAAGAATGCGAAAAAAATAATGTGTATTTTAGTAACCCCTTATTTAGAGCCATCGTTACCATGATACCTCAGATGTAGAGTTCCATCTTGATCTACGAATACGGAATCCTCTTCTTTATCAACTCCTCTTGGCACATGGTGTATAGCTTCTTTGACCGAATTCCTGGGCTCAGTAACTTCTGTAGGGCTATGTACAACAGGCTGTGTACTATCGAGCTGAACGTTTGAGGGATTATTGGTATCGGTAGGTCGCGGATTCAACTGGTTAAATGAAGGTAATTTACTGTCATGCTGATCTGAGATTCCCGTATTATATGATTTATATACATCTTGATTCTGTACACCACTCTGCGGGGTAAAATTTAAGGGTGGTGTAGGTGTGTTATTAACCAGATGACCCTGAGATCGTTGTAAAGGGTCTGCAAAAGGTGAAGGGCTTGATGGTGCTACAGTACGTTGGAGTGGGCTTGGTGGCATTCCTGTGTTTGATTGACGTTTAGCCAGCCAGCTATCCAGAAAAGAGCCGGAATTTACTCCATTAACGTTCCTGGTGCTTGCTGAGTGTGAAGGTGTGGAACTTGAATTAGATGGTATTTTACTATCTGCTGTAGAATTACTAAACGGACTACCAGATCCAAACGTAGGTTTAGCTATAGAATTGACACTTAGGCGCTTACTTATCTCGGCTGCAACCGTAGCTTTTGGCCGACCGTATTTAGCTGCAGTGAGTTGCTTTAACGCCTCTGCTAAATGTAGGTTAGGTTTGCCAAGTGGTGGCAGTGCAGCCATACTAAAAGGCTGCGTAGGCACACCATTAATTAGCGTACGCACTATTGCATTACGGTTTGGTACTCGTAGTAAGTCTTCTGCATCGAAAAGAGGCTGGAAATATCGAGTTAATGTATCAACGTCGTTTTGACCAATTCTATACGCAATGATTGAGCCCATATTACCAAAAACAGCATCACGTACTTCATCAGATAGCTGTGTTGTAAATTGGTTAGCTACAATTAGATTAAGGTGGTATTTTCTCGCTTCAGACATTATCGTCGCAAATGAATCCGTAGAAAAGTTTTGAAACTCATCTACATATAAACAGAAATCTTTTCTCTCATGCTCGGGTATATTAGCTCGGCTCATGGCGGCTGCCTGGAATTTCATGACGAAAATCATACCTAATAGCCGTGAATTTAAGTCGCCAGTCCTACCCTTGCTCAGGTTTACGATTAATATTCTCTTATTGTCCATTATATCTCGAAGGTTGAAAGAACTTTTTGTCTGACCAATTATATTTCTCATCATTTCGTTACTCAAAAAAGCACCGAATTTGCTCACAACCCATGCTATAACTTCACCAGCATCGTTAGACCGTTGTGAATTTGGCCATTCTTTAGTCCAGAAGTCTATAACATTCTGATCAGTCACGTACTTTAATTTATCTTTCATAAATGGTGGGTCAATCAACAACTTTGGTACATCAACAAATGTGCCTCCCTTGGGATCAGACATGAGTAGCAAAGCACAATTGGTAAAAATTCGTTCAAATCGTGGCCCCACTATGCCCTGACGTTGTGGATCATAGAGCTTATACAGCATATTGAGTGTTTCCTGGATAATAAAATCTTTCTGATCTTCGCTGTAGTACTCAAAAAGATTTAGTCCCATCGGGTAATTCATATCGGAAGGACAAAAATATAAAACTTCTTCAGTTCGTTCTTTTGGAACCATAGCTAATAATTTTTCTGCTGAATCTCCATGAGGATCTACGAAAGCAAAACCATCGCCGTTCAACATATCTTGGAAAGCTAAGTTCTCTAGAAATGTTGACTTACCAGTACCGGTCTGGCCTACTACATAAATATGTCTTTGTCTATCGCTAAGTGACAATCGTATCGGCTTCTTTGTGCCACGAAATACGTTATAGCCCAATAGTAAGCCCTCATCAGGAATATTTCGTGGCCCATCCACTTGCTTGGACGCTTGGCGTTCAAGTTGAGATGTAGGAATATTTTTTTGATCTGGAAAGTGAAAAAGAGTTGACAGCTCTATAGAGTTAAGAATGCTCTTACTAGCAGATTGTGGGAAAAATCTCAAAATATAAGCAGTCACAAATCGCTCAATATCTTTTGCAGGTGTGTATTTGAAGCCATTCTTACCCTGAGAATCAAAAAGTGCAAAAGCTGACACAACATTGCTTAGAATTCCTTGAGCTTTTTGAGATATATTCGAAGACGCGACTACGCGAATATGCACCTCATAGCCTGGATGCTTCGTTTTTTCATCTATAGAATCTAGTACGGATTGCTCCAGTGAAGAGAGCTCTTTTGTTTCGGATTTTTCCTTTACCTGATCAGGTGGTTCAAGCAACGCTTTTGGTGCATTTCTAAACCACCACGAAATTCCCTCTAGACCATGAGTTTCTTTTTTACCAGAGCGCTTTTTACTCGCAAAATCCGAGGCGCTCTTACGCCATCCTAAGCTAGCTGGTCGCATCAATATCTGGACACCCACTCCATCATCTTTATCTAGGGTAGAAAGCGAGTTCAGGATAGACTGCATAGCATCACGTTTAAGTTCCTGATAAGTAGCAATTGGATAAGCATAATTTTCCTTAAGCGTAAGTTCTCCCCCAACGGTACCACTAATTTTACCTACAGGGCTAAATATATTATGCTCAGCTACCTCTTCTAGCCTTGCAGCTGGATATGCACTTACTACAGCCTGTTTTATAACATCTACCAAAGCTATAGGTACAGTTGCATAAAAATGCACAAAGCCCTTATGCCCAATAATTTCAAAGGCAAAATGCCGCTGGCCATAAAAATTATGTTTAAACCCTTTCTGCAAAGTACCAGCGATAATGTTGTACATAACCTGTGCTTTTGAAATATTCTCCTCTACTACGTCTCGAGCGTCTCGACCGCCTCCCTCTGTATCATCACTCTGTGGCGGTAAGTGTATCAATAGAGGTACCATCTTCAGTCCACGTTCAAAGTTTTTTTGTTCCCTGAATATTTCACGTACCTGGAAAAAAACTACTCCCGATGCCAGCGCAACAAATAGTAGAAAAATTATTAAGATAATTAACACAGTCGCCATATACGCCTCATTTATCTTCGTTTAGCGTGATATCTTTGTTAAAACGTTTTTTCAGGTAATCTGCTTTAAACCTACTAATGACTTGATTTTGCAAGTGAGGGTCATTTGAGGTACGAGCTACGATCTTCTTTGCGCTTTGTACCCATTCTTTCTCAATTAAGTCGTTATCATCGGCTATTTGGGGGAAAGTTGAACTTTCATCAATAGCTTTGGCGACTTGGTCACCGGCTAAATGTTGCTCGTCATCGGTACTTTTTGCTGTAATCGCAGATGATTTAATTGGTGGTGGTTGTGATGGTAGTGTGCCCATAGCTTCATCATTGCCTATGTCCTGATTTGTCTTACTAGAAATATCAATATCGGCTGGTGTATTATCAGACACGCCCCCTGAATTATCATGCTGAGCAGTAGTGGTGTGATTCCCATCCTGTGATCCCATAACATTAATCAGTATATCAAAAAAACTACCCGCAAACTGATAGAATTATTTTCTATGATCGATTTCGTGTTATATTAAATCGCCTGATATAAAAAGTGATACTTAGTAATAAGACAACTAAAATTAATATATCTCTGATAGTTAACTGTCGTATCGACTGCAAAATTGCTATCAGCATTAACACAGAAGTAAGCAAGATAGCGATTATTTTACGTCGACCAGCAGATATGTTTATTAGTCGCAATAACTCCACGGTCACTAAATAACTACCCAGCCCAAACAACAAAAATGGAACTATCAATAGAATCAAAGGTAGTTTATAAGGATTGGTAAAAGTAATTACAAAAAAAAGACAGATAAACGCCATCGTCATAACAACAATATTTTTGTAATTATTCATATATCATGACCAATCCTATACCCAATAGCTATAATAACAAATTATTCTACCGTAAATTTTTAATATAAATACGATACTAAAAAAAGAAGCCTGGACGATAAATCCGCTCTCTAATCGTAAATATGTAGCGCTTATCGTCCATGGCTATGACTGACCGCTCTCATCGGCTTTCGCCGAATCGAGCGCCATCGGAAATTCCGTTTTTGTAAGTTTTTGTTATTGGCTTACTATCTAAATATACTATTTTTAGTAAATTATGTCAATATATTATTATTGTATTTTTTACATATCATCTGTTGTTATTAGTTCTTTTTATTATTTTAGCTTTTAGATTTTTTGTTGTTTTTAGCACTTCAATATTTCGCCATTATTATTTCATTATATGAATTATGCATATATAAAGTATGTATTCACTACACTTAATCATCTCCGAAATAAAGTTTTTTATAATATTTTGTAAATCTCCCTATATACTACCGGTTCCTATAAATTATATATATTCGTATAGTATTATATCCCTAATCCTTAGTTAAACATATTAGGGTTCGCGACAACTTTCTTAACCGGCCTAGACGAACAGTCTGACAAAAGAATATACTCCGTATGACAGCGTCAAGTTCTAGGATCCGCAATAGACAAACATTAGATTTATTATTCTAAATAGATTTAAGCGAAAATATGTCATAAGAATCTAATAATTAGTTCGTAGCAGATCACTCGGAGATTATTTCATCGCGAATCAATACCTTTTTCTTCCTATATAAAAATAAAAACTGTGCCACACCAGTTACTAGCTAATTTTATGCTACATTTCATTCAACGCGCTTTTCATTCAATGCACAATTAAGGCAAGATAATGTATTTTGAGCTATGCAGAGTTATACACAGGGTAATAAAAAATGCATAATCACTATTGACGTAATAATTTTGGTCGGATAAGATAGGCGTAGCACTTGAATAAAAAAAGTGCTCAAAAACAAAAACGTATCTGTAACAACGGCTTCTCGCAGGCCGTTGTTCCTTATTGTAATAGACACTATCCTAATTCAGCTATCTAGACCAAAAGATTCTGCCTCGTATATTGCATTTTTATTTTATTACCTTAATAATTGCTTCAGTATGAGCGCAACGGTTAAAAGTATTCTGGATAGCGGTAATCATGCACTAGTAATCGACATTGAATGCCATGTGTCAAATAGTCTGCCTAATATGATTATCGTAGGTTTTGCGGGTAAAGCTGTTGATGAATCTAAAGAGCGTATACGTAGTGCCTTTGCAAGCAATAAGCTAAATCTACCTAAAAAAAGAATCACGATTAACCTTGCTCCCGCTGATGTACCCAAAGATAGTACTAGTTTCGATCTACCAATAGCTGCTGCTATTCTCTACGCAAGTAATCAAATCCCTAAACCTCTTCCAGACAATACAAGTTTAATAGGTGAACTTGGTTTAGATGGAGGTGTGCGTAGTATTAGGGGCATAATTGGCAAATTACTGGCTGGACGAGAAATGGGGTTCTCTGTTTTCTATATACCATTTGGAAACATACGACAAGCTATGCTTGTTCCGGGGCTAACAATAATACCCGTAAAGGATCTTAGGCAAATCTACTTAGACTTAACTGAAACAGTACGGTTAAAAAGATATGTAACAGGTAGCGTGAAAAATAAAGAAATTTTGGCTAAACACGCTAACGACTTCAGAGATATTGCCGGCCAGGCTCGAGCAAAGCGCGCTTTGGAAATTGCTGCTGCCGGTGGGCACAACATCTGGATGATTGGCGCACCAGGAACCGGAAAAAGTATGTTAGCAAAAGCAATACCTTCAATTTTGCCACCGATGAGTATTGAAGAAATGCTAGAAGTTACTCACTTACACAGTCTTGCTAACAAGAATTACGATAAAATTATAAAAATTAGACCGTTTCGTGCGCCACATCATAGCGCTAGTGAGATTTCAATCATCGGTGGAGGCCAATATCCAAAACCTGGTGAAATTAGCTTGGCTCATAGGGGCGTACTGATGTTTGATGAGTTCCCTGAGTTTAGCCGCTCCGTTATTGAATCACTACGTCAGCCATTAGAGGACCAGGTTATCTCTGTATCACGTGCCCGAGAAAATATTGTATTTCCAGCAAATTTTATGTTGATTGCTACCTCTAACCCCTGCCCATGTGGTTATTATGGCACCTCTAAAGATTGTTCATGCTTACCGTATGAGATAAGTAAATATCAAAAAAAGCTTTCCGGCCCTATAGTAGACCGTATTGATCTCTATGTTGAGGTTGATGAAATCAAACATAAGACCTTATTAAGAACACACAAAGAAGAGCCTAGTACCGAGATACAAAAGCGTATTATCCGCGCTAGAAAGAATCAAATCGCACGTTATGGTAATAAACTCTTGCAGAATGCTAATTTAACTAATCGTGAAATTAAGAAGTATGCCAATCTATCTCCTGAAGCAGAAGAATTGTTAAATCAGGCCGCTGAAAAACTCGCCATATCGGCGAGAAGTTATATGCGTATCGTAAAGGTTGCTCGTACAATTGCAGATTTAGATAGCAAATCTAAAATTGACATACCCCATGTAAGTGAAGCACTCCAGTATCGTCGACAAATTTCTGAAACAATATAAAAAATTGTTGATATCCTGTATTATATCTGTTAATATTTTCAATAATCAGCATTTAGTAATTTAGGAGGCAAATCAATCGATAAATACACACGCCTGAACCATAATATTCGGGCAACGAGCTTACGTGTTATAGACGAAGATGGGCAACAGCTCGGTGTAATGTCTAAAAAAGAAGCACTAGATGCTGCTGAGCAACGCGGGCTTGATCTGGTTGAAATATCTCCAAATGCTAATCCGCCGGTAGCCAAAATCGTTGATTGGGGCAAATATAATTATCAGAAGATCAAGCAAGCGCAGAAAAATAAGCAAAATACCAGAGTTAGTGAAGTTAAGCAAATGCGTTTTGGGCTCAAGATTAGTGATCACGACTTAGGTGTTAAGCTAAAAAAGGTCTCTAGTTTTTTGGAAGCTGGACACAAAGCAAAAATTACTATACGGTATCGTGGAAGAGAATTGGCTCATAAAGATCTTGGCTACAAATTAGCCGAAAAAGTTATCGAGAGCTATGAAGACTCTATCATTATCGAGCAAGCACCTCAATTCGCCGGCAAACAATTATCTTTTGTCATTAGGAACAACCCATCTGCTAAGAAGGTCACCTCTGAGACTCCTGGTGATACAAAAGTTAAAGTATAAATAATATATCGTGAATAGGATAAGTGAGGAGAAGAAGTCTATGCCAAAATTAAAAATTCATAGTGGCACAAAAGACCGCATGAAAATTACGAAACGAGGAAAAGTACTTCGGAGTCGCTCTGGCGCTAATCACCTTTTACAAAAGAAGAGCGCTAGTCGCAAGCGTAGTTTTTCCATTCCCACACAAGTAGTTGGCAAAAATGCCAAGAATATCAAACGAAAGTTAGGAGCTTAGAAAAATGCGTGTTAAACGAGGTGTCACATCCCACAAACGTCATCAAAAAATTCGAAAAGCCACCAAAGGTATGACTCGCGGTAATCGATCATCTATTAGACGTGGTAAACAAGCTATTACGCGTTCACTAGTAAACGCCTACAACGATCGCCGAAATCGCAAAAGAACTTTTCGCCAGCTTTGGAATATTCGTATCAATGCCGCCGCCCGACAAAATGGTACTGCTTATAGTCGACTTATTGCTGGCCTAAAAAAAGCAAATATATCTTTGGATCGTAAAATCCTAGCTGAACTCGCGGTAAACGAACCGAAGGCATTCGAAGCAATTGTAAAGTCAATCAAGCCTACTAAATAATCTTGATTACCTACTGTAGGGCACCTCTACACAATAAGTAACTGCATATCCATATCTCAATCCTGTAATGCAGACCTTCCATCAAAAGCCAGCCTTACATTTTTGTAATAGGCACGATAAAGTACTCTTACTTGAGCTATATCTTTATATTATAACCAGATTACCTATAAGCCGGGTTCTGTACTCCGAAAAGCCGAAGCGCTAATCATCTATCTAGCCTACCGATTACTCGATAGATCAAGCGGGTTTTGTAGCAATATCCTCGGTGGGAACCTTATGAAGATATGCCTCCTTGCAGCAGACAGGGTTTACCTCCTCCATACGTCACCGTAAGGAGCTGTGGGCTCTTACCCCACTCGTTTCACCTTTACCTCAGTTGCCCGAGGTAGTTTCGTTTCTGTGGCACTTTCCCTAGGATTACTCCCGGTCGCCGTTAGCAACTGTCCTTCCCTATGCTGCCCGGACTTTCCTCTCCGCACCTTTTAGCGATCAACCAAACCTTTCATTTGATTTGACTTCACAAGACTATTGCTATAAGTTTTGAGTCAATATCCTCTAATCATTACAAATTCATGGTTGAAAAAGCCACTTTGTGAATCAAACTTCTCCATAAGTAAGCACTCTTTGCTACTTTACTTTGTTACTACTTGAGTTATAGACGTAAGATTTTATGCCTAATAAATCACAGCATGACCATTATTACATCAGCCATACTAAAGACTCCTCTGCGAGTATAAGTAAAGCATATCTGTATTCACGATGTCGCTAAAAGGTGCGGGGCGATTAGCCAGTAATCTGGCAATTTATATTCTATCAGATTCATTCTGTTTATTCGATTCTGCATCTAGTGTTTGGTTGACCTCTGCATCGGCTAGTTTATTTAACTCACGGGGTATATGCGTGAAAGATACTTCTTTGAAACTTGCAACAAGATTATTTATAGATTCGTGGACAGGCCAAAGATCACGGTTTTTTACCTTGAACACCCCTTTCATCTGATTAATAACCAGTAAACTGTCCATATAGACATCGATTATTCTGGCACCAAGTGTCTTGGATGCTTCCAGCCCAGCCTTCAGGGCTTGGTATTCGGCTTGATTGTTGGTTGTAACACCCAGATAAACACCGTTTTTTTGTAAGATCTGACCATCCTTATCAAACAAAACAAACCCCGCAGCTGATGGCCCAGGGTTACCCCGCGAGCCACCATCAGCATAAAGTTTTACCTCTGTAATCGTTGTTGTTTTTTTATCAACTGTCTTATCCATCTTATGCTTTTTTAAAATCTCATCAATCGCCTCTGCCATTGCGTAGTCTTTGTCAGTTACTTTACCGCCAGCGTCATGAGTACTTAGCCAGATTTTGACTTTATTCCACTCATTTTCCCACCTGGGATGATGTTGTCTGACTTCCGACTCTTGAGCCACTTCTTTCATAAAATCAAAGGCTTGATTAAAGTCTTTGAAACTTATTTCTCGATACAATACGCCGTTTTTCTCTTGCCACATGATTCTAAATTCCTTTGTATGCCTAATAATTATCAATCGATTTGCACTTCTATCTTACCAGATACCCACATAGTGTTTATTTGTTAAGCAAAAGTTCTTTAGTTAACAGGTGTCTCTATCACAAAACAGCTCCTTCGTATAAAACACTCTTATTAGTACTCCGGTATTTAAAGCCAGAGGCTTATTTTTTGTAAGCAGTTGCAATCTACATTATAAGTTTTGTTTTATACTATTTATATTGGCGGGGTGTGGCGCAGTTGGCTAGCGCGTACGGCTGGGGGCCGTGAGGTCGCAGGTTCAAGTCCTGTCACCCCGACCAGTAGATATTTCGGCTTAATTCACCATCAAATTGTATGGCGAATTTAGTATTAGAAAAGATATCGAATTGCCTACAGTACGTATGTCCGCTACTTATTCATATGTCCCCTTATCCCGTTAAACCAGTCACTCTCAGTGGTCGTAGAAATGTATTGAGGGGTGAGTTTATAGAACCTTTACTCTGTTGAATTTGTTATACTCTAATTAGCTCATTCACTTTTCTATTGCACTCTCTCTAAGCCCTGTGAGTATAGTTATTCGCCGTCTCTTCCATGAAAGACTTGTTATCCATACAGCATAGCTTAGCTTAAGTAGTCTATAGGCACAGGTGGTAGCTATACACAAAACGTCCATTATTTTGCCGTTGTTGCTCACTTAGCAAAATGAAAGTATTCTCGTATTTAAATAAAAATCTATAGTAAAACTTGACTTTATAATACACAATCTAGGTAAATGCCTTTACCTTTAGTTATTAGTTAGCCACAACAATAATCTGTTATGATATTTACTTAGGTTCAAGACTAGTTTACCCATCTTTGTTACACTAAATAACAGATGGAAAACAAGTATTTAAAGCATTCACATATTTCAGAGGCTAAAACTCGGCAAGTTGTTCGGTTGTTTTGTGAGGATATGAC